>Ga0247805_1000823_pt1 | contig 15498 bp, 2 predicted proteins | sample UWRJL044104R1_FD_180930 | JGI IMG/M metagenome (GOLD analysis project Ga0247805, IMG submission 180930) | Plant litter microbial communities from Arlington Agricultural Research Station in Wisconsin, United States - UWRJ-L044-104R-1 | ecosystem: Environmental > Terrestrial > Plant litter >... | reverse complement strand
TGGCGCTGTTGCGCCTGCAGGCAGAATCTGGAACATATAAGGCGCTGTTCCGCCTTGGGCATCGGCAGTAATCTGTCCTGCATTGGTGCCGCAATTATCATTAACTGTTACCGGAGTTACACTCAAGACTGAGCTTGGAGATCCAACCGTTACCACACTTGTTCTTACTGAACAGAATGGACTGGCTGTCTCTCTTACCTCAATGGTGTAGTTACCTGCCGCAAGTCCTGTGATTGAAAGCGTTCCTGATGCTGTATCAGCTCCAGTTGCTGGTCTAACCGACATTCCTGCCGAATTGAAAATCTCATATTCGTATGCTCCTGTATAACCGCTAACGCTAAGGCTTACTACTCCATCTGAATCTGCAAAACAGGTTACAGGAGTAACTGCTGTCGCTGAAGCGCTTATCGTATTGAATGGCGCAACTGTAAATTTAACCGTATCATAGTAACATAACGTGGTCAAATCATTTACCCTGAAATAATAATCTCCAGGAGCTGTAACTGCAAACACATTCGATGTCTGAACCGGACCGCTAGGAAGCATCTCATAATTGAAGTTTCCTGAACCGCCTGTTACGTTAATCACTACTGAACCCGTACCATTACAATCAATTGCACCGTTTACACCAACTGTTGCTGCTGTAATTTTAGGAAGCGTTGTAATGGAAACTGATCCCGTTGCAGCACAACCATTGGCATCTTTTACATATACAGGTTGATTGTACGAAGTATTATTGTCAGCAATCTCAAAAGTATTGCCTGGGAAGAAATCAACATTATTGATACTGTAAGTATATGGTGTCCTACCTCCTGTTACGTCAATTGTTACTATCGTAGTGCCTACTGAATTATCAGGAGTACATGTAATTGGTGTAGCAAAAGAAGAAGCTAAAACTGCAACAGCAGGAAGCTGTGAAACAGTTACTGACTCGACATCACTACATACTCTGCCCGAAGTAACCGTAACATCATAAGTACCCGCAATTAAATTTGTAAACAAATTGCTTGACTGAGTTAACGGTGCTCCAACAAATGAGGTTGGAGTTAATGTATAAGTATAACTCGGATCACTTGTAATACCCAAAGTAACAGTGATAGTTCCGTTATTACCTCCAAAACAACTTACGTCTGTTTTAGCTGTCGTAAAGATTACATCTGCCGGTGCTGCCAGGATAACTGGTCGTACCAATGAACATGCTGAAGCATGAGTATCGGTAACCCTTACCTGATAGCTGCCTGCTGACAGGCCTGGAAATGAATTACCAGGTTGTGGACCTGCAATTGCTACCGAAGCAGCATTGAGTAATTCATAAATATAAGTTCCTGATCCTCCAGCTGCGCTTACTGTAATAACCCCATCGTTGTCCGCACATGTCGGCAACGCTGAAATGGTTGGAGTAAAGCCTAATGGTGGCAAAATGTTTACCGTAGAAGTGTTGCCACATCCATTAACATCTATTATTTGAACAGTATGTGTCCCAGAAGATAAACCGTTAATAGTGAATGTCGCTGTATTAGTTTGTGGTGTACCTCCATCAATACTAAACTTATAAGGAGCAACTCCAGCTGTAGGAACTGTTACATTTATAACAAAATTACCTTCAGTTACATTACACTGTGCATTTAATGTAGCCAAAACAATCGGTGTGGGGTCTAAAGGAATAACTTTAATTGTAGTTCTTTCAATACATCCGTTAACATCTTTAGCATAAGCATAATAACTACCTGCCGGTAAATCGAAATTACTGCCTTTCCAATTTAAATCTGTGGCAATCGGAGCAGTAGCCGAAGTTAATAATACCTGATATGTATAAGGACCTGTACCATTTGCAGCAGTTACACTGATATTACCAAGCTCATTACAATTTTGGTTTTTATTCACTAAAGCTGTAACAGTTAAAGCTACTGCCGATTCTTTAATTGAGAAAGTACCTGTAACATTACCACATCCTGCATTAGTAGCAGTTCCTGTTTCTTGGACCAAAACAAAATAGTTTCCAGGCTTTAATCCTAATGGGCTAGTTATTATCTTACTATCTCCAGCCAAAATAATATCTGTACCTGTAACACCTGTACTCACTAATGTTAAAGCATCAAAAATCTCATAAAATATTGGTGTATTTGTAACATATGTACTTGTAACCTTAAAAGTGACACTACCGTTATCTGCACCTTTACATATTACGTTTACAGGAGTTTCATCTTCAATCAATAAAGTTGAATTTGTTGGAATAGGCACTGTTCCCGTTTCAAAATAATAACAACCCGTACCAGTTCCTCCGTTTGCCGCATCGCTATCATAAACTACAAAAGTGTAAACAACTCCAGGTATTAAATCAGTAAATTCAGTTTTTTTACTTTGAAAACCATCCTCAGATTGCCACGTTCCTGCAGGATATGCAGGTACTGTTCCATTGTATATACTAAAATAAAACGGTCCATCTCCTGCAAAAGCAGAACCAACTTGAACAAGTGCAGAACCTCCTGTAGTACAATTCGATGGTGGAGATGTAACGGTAATATTTAATTTATTTGGAGGTGACGCAACTAAAACATCTTCTATAACTTGTGTACATCCATTTGCATCAACTATATTGATTTGATAATAACCAAAATCAACAATGTCGAATTTAACAGAAGCCGTGCCTCCATTATTAACTTCAGACTCGTTATAATTAAGTCCTGTCACATAATAGGAATAATTTGCTGTACCACCAGTCACAGAATTAATAACAATAGATCCTTTTGAAAGACCTCCGGTAGTTGAATCACATGTTATAGGAGTAACTACAATATTAGCAACAATTGGATCTGGTTCATCTATACGAACTATATCATTAGTTGTACAACCATTTGCATCTGTAACAGTTACAATATAATCGCCTCCTGGAAGTCCTGTGGTTTGAGTTCCATAATTAACGTTTGGTATAGGTATAGCTAAAGCAGAATTATCTTTAACTACATCGATAATGTATGGAGAAACACCAAAATTCTGATCAATATCTACAGTTATAGAACCTGTTGCACCATTATTACATAAAACAGGATTTCCTGTTAAAGTAGTAATTACAGGGTTTGTTTTTGGCTGGACAATTACTGTAGATGTACTTGTACAATCTACAGCATCTGTAAATGTAAACAAATAAGTTGTTGTTGTTAATGCTGTTACAGCTGTAGCATCTGTATAAGTAAAAGTATTACCAGTTACAGTATGGATTGTGGGATCCGGAGTACCATTTATTGCTACTGTGTAAGTATAATTTGGAGTTGTTGTATTTAATATTCCTCCGTTAATTGTACCATCAATTGTAATTGTGGGTGAAATACAAGTAGGACGATTTATTAAAGTTGCCGTTGATTTAAGTTCATTTCCAATTACCTGCGAAATCGCCGTAGAAGTACATCCGTAAGCATCTCTTACCAATACTGTATAAGTACCCGGTACTAAATTTGAAAAAGTATTTCCGTTTTGGAAAGTACCTCCATTATTGATACTGTACTGGTAAGGAGCAACTCCCCCAGAAGCAGTAACCACAATAGTAGCCTGGTTAGTAGTATCATAACAAATATCAGAACCTGTAATACTTGCTGTTGGTACCGTAGTAGCATTTAATGTAAATGTACTGGTAACGGTACAATTATTCGAATCTGTAACTCTAGCCGTATAAAGACCTGTCTGGGTTAATCCTGTAAAAGTAGCTGAAGCCTGCGGACCTAAAATGGTTCCGCCCGGTTGGATAAGGCTAAAAGAATTTCCTCCCCAGCCTCCTGTCGCTGTTAAAACAACGCTTCCAGGACTATCACACCTAATTGGACCCGGTACATTGCTTAATGACAATGCTGCTGTAGGTGCTGCAACTATTACAGAAGCGGTAGCCGTACAGTTTGTAGCTGTATTGGTAATAACAACCGTATATGTATTGGCCGTTAATCCGGTAAGGTTGATTGGGGATGTACCTGCTCCCTGAGCAACACCGTTTAATGTATAGGTAAATCCTGTTGAGCCCGTAACTATAAATTGTGCTGTTCCGCTTGGAGTACCAAAACACTGAACATTGGTACGCGTTCCTGATACTGTTAAGGCCGCTAATGGGCTCACAGTATGGCTGTCTTCTAAAGTACAGCCTTTAGCATCACGTACCTCAAATCTATAAGTCCCAGGAGCCAGATTGGTAAAAATACCCGTATTTAATCCTGATACGTTGGATACCGCTGATGCAGGTGCAACTATTCTATATGTTTTTGTTCCTGATCCGCCCGTAGATGTAACTGTTATACTGGTTGTATTACTTACACACATAAGTGCAGTATTACTAAAACTTAATGAAGTCGGTGGTGTTAATGGTACAATCGTTACAGGGTTTGTTGTGCCTGTACAATTGTTGGCATCTCTAATTGTAATGGTATAAGTACCATCTGCAAGGCCTGAAAAAGTAGTACCTGGCTGAAAAGTAGTACCATCGATACTATACTGATAGGCACCTGTCCCTCCTGATACTCCGCTAACGGTAATACTTCCTGTCTGGATACACGTGTAGGCAACAGAAACTGAAGCTGTACCTGCAATAGCAGATGGCTGGGTAAGGGTAATAGTTCCTGTAGCGGATAAACACTCGTTAGAATCCCTTACCTGATAAGAATAAGACGTTCCGGCAACCAAACCTGTATAGGAAGTCTGAGTAGTAAAGCCTGCTCCATTAAAATTATACATATAAGGTCCAACACCGCCAGATCCTGATAATGTCACTGAACCATTAGTGCCTCCAAAACATGTTGGGTTTACTACTGTACGAGAAGCAACAACAGGTACTAATGGAGTAACTGTTCTTATCTCAGATATAGCAGCACAATTACTCGCATCCATTACCTGGAATCGATAAGTTCCAGCCGTTGGTGTATCATAAGTAAATCCTGTACCTGTAACTGGACCTAAGGATGTATAAGTTCCTCCGTCAAGAGAAACACTATAAGTAAATGGAGCTGTTCCTCCTAAAATTGTTCCTGTAATTCTTGCTTCAGCTGGTGTTTTACAATCCAAATTTTTGGTTAACACTGTCGAAACCTGTAACTGATTAGCTATAGGCTGAACAATCGCCGTAGAAGTACATCCGTAAGCATCTCTTACCAATACTGTATAAGTACCCGGTACTAAATTTGAAAAAGTATTTCCGTTTTGGAAAGTACCTCCATTATTGATACTGTACTGGTAAGGAGCAACTCCCCCAGAAGCAGTAACCACAATAGTAGCCTGGTTAGTAGTATCATAACAAATATCAGAACCTGTAATACTTGCTGTTGGTACCGTAGTAGCATTTAATGTAAATGTACTGGTAACGGTACAATTATTCGAATCTGTAACTCTAGCCGTATAAAGACCTGTCTGGGTTAATCCTGTAAAAGTAGCTGAAGCCTGCGGACCTAAAATGGTTCCGCCCGGTTGGATAAGGCTAAAAGAATTTCCTCCCCAGCCTCCTGTCGCTGTTAAAACAACGCTTCCAGGACTATCACACCTAATTGGACCCGGTACATTGCTTAATGACAATGCTGCTGTAGGTGCTGCAACTATTACAGAAGCGGTAGCCGTACAGTTTGTAGCTGTATTGGTAATAACAACCGTATATGTATTGGCCGTTAATCCGGTAAGGTTGATTGGGGATGTACCTGCTCCCTGAGCAACACCGTTTAATGTATAGGTAAATCCTGTTGAGCCCGTAACTATAAATTGTGCTGTTCCGCTTGGAGTACCAAAACACTGAACATTGGTACGCGTTCCTGATACTGTTAAGGCCGCTAATGGGCTCACAGTATGGCTGTCTTCTAAAGTACAGCCTTTAGCATCACGTACCTCAAATCTATAAGTCCCAGGAGCCAGATTGGTAAAAATACCCGTATTTAATCCTGATACGTTGGATACCGCTGATGCAGGTGCAACTATTCTATATGTTTTTGTTCCTGATCCGCCCGTAGATGTAACTGTTATACTGGTTGTATTACTTACACACATAAGTGCAGTATTACTAAAACTTAATGAAGTCGGTGGTGTTAATGGTACAATCGTTACAGGGTTTGTTGTGCCTGTACAATTGTTGGCATCTCTAATTGTAATGGTATAAGTACCATCTGCAAGGCCTGAAAAAGTAGTACCTGGCTGAAAAGTAGTACCATCGATACTATACTGATAGGCACCTGTCCCTCCTGATACTCCGCTAACGGTAATACTTCCTGTCTGGATACACGTGTAGGCAACAGAAACTGAAGCTGTACCTGCAATAGCAGATGGCTGGGTAAGGGTAATAGTTCCTGTAGCGGATAAACACTCGTTAGAATCCCTTACCTGATAAGAATAAGACGTTCCGGCAACCAAACCTGTATAGGAAGTCTGAGTAGTAAAGCCTGCTCCATTAAAATTATACATATAAGGTCCAACACCGCCAGATCCTGATAATGTCACTGAACCATTAGTGCCTCCAAAACATGTTGGGTTTACTACTGTACGAGAAGCAACAACAGGTACTAATGGAGTAACTGTTCCATCTATACTAGTTGTACAGCCATTATTGTCAGTGATATCAAATGTGTAAGTACCGGCAGTTGGGGTTGAATAAGTAAATATCGGTCCGGTAATAGATCCGCTGGTAAATAACAACGCTCCTGTTGTTTTATTTCTTACTGTATAATTATATGGTGTAGTTCCTCCATTTATGGTAACCTCTATACTTGCATTTGGTGTGGCAGGATTACAATTTAAAGAATTTCTAATAGCTGTCGTAGCAGAAATTCTAGGATCAATTTTTTGACTTACTGCTGTGGCTTCACAGCTATTACTATCTGTAACTATAAAGTTATAAGTTCCAGGTGCTGTTGCATTATAAGTAAATGAATTTCCTGTAAAAGTTGGACTAGCTGCACCAAGTGGACCTCCATCAAAGCTTACCCTGTAGCTAAATGGTGATTGTCCTCCAGCTATATTAACTGTAATTGTTGCAGATGTGCCAAAACATAATGCTGTGTTTTGAACAACTGTAGCTGTTGGAGGAGTAGGAACATTAATAATTAAATCAGCATCTCTACGATCAGAACATGAGTTCAAATCAGTTCCAGAAACAACATAAGTTCCAGAAGGTATATTTACTAATACTCCATTACTAGGAAATGTTGTTGTGACACCACTTGTTGTATTAGTTAGTAAAAATGTATAAGGTAAAGTTCCTCCAGTGGCCGATGCTGTTATAGTTGCACCATTGTTACAATCCGTAGTTGTTGCAGACGCATTAACTATTAATTCATCAGGTGACGAAATTAAAGTAGGAATTGTGAAAGCACAATCTGTAGTTGAAGCGTTATAACGAATTCTTACATCATAATTATTCGCTCCTAATCCAGAAACAGTAACTGGAGATGTGATAGAATCTATCCAAGTAACACCTCCATTAATAGAATATTGAAATCCTGTAGTTGCATCAAAATTTTGCGCAAATATCTGGAACGATCCATTAGTATCACCTTTACATCTTACCCCTAAAGCATTTTGAATTTCTGCTGTAAAAGCTCTTTGTGGTTTAACCTCAAAAGGAAATGGTCTTGCAGATAAACAAGATTCCGGTATTTGAAATACAGTAATATCATCCAATACTAAATCATTTCCAAAATCAACAGCACTATATGATCTAACGACAAAATCTAATGTCGTATATGCCCCTGGATTTAAACTCATATTATAGTTTTCCCATCTATCGCTTTTTGGAACTACACCTGTTTCCTGAGATGCAACTAAAGTTTGTGTTGCCAATCCGTAATCTGCAATTAACTGGATGGTAATATTAGGATCATCATTTCCCGCATTTGCCGGAAGGTTTCTAATTAAATTTCCTACCCAAAATGAAATTTTTACATCCTGATTTGGTATTACATCATAAATAGGTTTTCTGTAAATAATTCCACCAATACCAGCAACCCCACCAATATTAATCGCCAAAAATCTTCCCTGGCTATCACTACCATTACTAGTATGATCCCTAAAATCCAGCCAGCTGCCGAATCTGTTGATAATTCTGTTAGTTACAGCATATTCCCCATCATTAATAAAATTATCTGTGTTACAAGCGTAACCTGGAGGGTGTACACCTGACATATCCTCAAAACAATAAGCAGGATTAATACCAGGAGATGTTGTTGGACCACCCCTGCCAAAATCTTCTTTTAATAAATTACTGTACGTTGATACTGATACTAAATTATACTCAACTGTAATTGTATGGTTACCTACTGGAATATTTTCGAAAACATTAGGAGGATTATTAGTGTTTTCAACACCGTCTAGAAGGTATTTATAAGTATAATTTACACCTCCGTTATTTGTAACTGTTGCAGTAGTACGGGCAGTACCATCACAATTATATAATGGTTCAGCCACAAAAATTGTAGGGTCAGCCGGCTTTGGATCAATCCTTATATTTGGCATTGCAAATTCACAACCTGCTGCATCTCTCATATAGAGAGTATACGTGCCGGGATTTAAATATGCTTCATTAGAAGTAATCCAGGTCGCCTTATTGTTAAAACTATATCTATACAAGTTTGGAGCTGGATATGGCACTCCTCCGGATGGATTAGTAATTCTAACTTGTCCTTGATTTTCATTTCCAACTGGTCCACAACCAGATAATCTTGCAACTCCACCAGATGCAGTTAATGCATTAGCAGCCTGAGGAACAGTAACCACATTAGTGTCAATACACCAACTATCTCTCCATGATTGCCTGTACCTTACCCTAACTGTATAAACTCCGGGCGCACGAGATAAATCTGTCCAAGGGCTACCTATCGAATTATAGTCATCAGTATTATTGATGCTATATTCAACTGTATAACCGTTTGCATTATTTAAGACTATTCTTATTGTACCATTTGTCTGAGTACATCCGGGACCAGTTGGCGTGATGGTGTAATTAGGTTTTGTAATTGAATTTCTTGTAGTCGAAACAGTCGTTGTACAGCCATTTACATCTTCTACACGAACATTGTAAGTTCCAGTAGTTGTCACTACAACAATATTGCTGCTATTAGCAGTGAAATCACCTCCATTTATACTTACAAAATATTTATATGGTGATACTCCTCCGGTAGGGTTTACTTGTATGTTTGAAGTACTACAAGCATTTCCGGAACCTGAAGTTGTTAATGTCGCAGTCAGTGCTTGTGGAGCAGCGTTAACTGTTCTATTACCTGTACTATTAGATACACATGATCCACTAATAGAAACCTGTGCAGTGTAATTATTTGCAGAAGTTAAACCTGTAAATGTATATTCCGGTGCAGAGATTGGTCCAACAGTACTTTGTAAAACGCCTCCCCTATAAAGTCTATAAATATATTGAAGTCCTATATCACCGGTATTTACCCTGATACTTCCCCTGTCTCCAAAACATTTTGGATGTGTTATTGCGGTTGTAACTGATAAATTAACACTTGTTATTACTATATTTTTAACATTAAAAGTACAGGTTCCTGTTACATTTTTCAGTCTGATAAAAGCATTATATGTACCAGCTGTAGTGATATTAGCAAATATATTACTGTCCTGCCATCCTGATCCAGGTGCTGTTGATGAAGTAGTAACAGCATATTCATATCCGGCACCGAAGCCCCCAATGGTTATTTTACCCGGAACAGAACAATTATTACCATTAAAAATATTACTTTTTGTAATACCTGTTGGATCCAGATCATTTGTATAAACATTAAAATAAAATAAAGTCTCACCATCAGGATAAACTATTCTAAGTCTGTATTCTCCGGCAGTATTTGCTGCGTAATCAGGTCCGGTAAAAATAGGCTGCCATACACATGAGCTACTTTCATTAGCACAGTTTACATTTGCAAATAAAGTACAACCAGATGATAGTCTCTCCCAATGTACTGTTGCAGCTGAAGCACTTATTCCAGTTTCAATTAATCTGGAATCATTTGATCCGCATAAAAATAATTTAGGCAATTTGTCCCCGTCATTAGGACAAGTTGATACAACTCCTGAATAGGGAGCCTGAGCATATTTAATTACAGGGTTGTCAATGAAGGGAGGCGCCAAAACTTTAGCACTTAACTCATGACTAACAAAACCTATTTGATTATTGAAATCATTTTGAGCCTTAAAAAATAAATTACTATTCAGGTTTTTATTTTTCTCCGAATTAAAGACTGTCAGATTTTGCGAGTATGACGCTAAATTAAGCAACATTACCACGAAAAAAATTAACGGTTTTAAAATAGTAGGTTTTTTCATAATCATTTTATTTTAACTTATATTTTATTTTGAGGGGCATCAGAAATAAAATAATTAGTAGTCTATCATTATATTTTTAGCTGTTTTTACTCTTAAAGAGTTGCCTGTTACTTTATATTCTTTTAATTTTCAACTTTTACAATAGCCATTTTACCGTTATATGGTTTACTTCCTTTTGTTTCCAAGGCTTTTTGAGCTTGGGATAAATCGTCAAATTTCTCGTAATAGATATAATATTTACTTGTTGTAACATTATAAAAGAAATTAATATCGGAACGTCCGGAAGCAATAGCTTTTGTCAGGAATTCATCACGCTTCTCTACACTATTGTGGACAGCAATTATAAGATAATAACCACTACCAGAGTTTTTAATATTCTTTATAATTTGCATATTAGACTGGTCTTCTCCAAAATCAAAATCACTAGGGGTCAGGGGCGTATTGCTTACTTTCGTAGTTTCTTTTATACGTTTAAGAGCAGCCACATCCTGGGCATATCTACCCTGATCATTTTCGTAGGCAGCACTTTTAATTCTTCGTTTTCTCTCGATTTCAGTTTCAGTTTTGATACGTTCCAAACTAGAAAGCATTTGCGAATTATCTTTATCAGATTGTATTTGAGCAGCTTTAAGCTGATTAATTTTATCTAAATATGCTTTGTTTAAGGCATCATTTTTATTTGGTACTTTTTTCAGTCTTTCATTATATAAGTCAGTCAATTTTGCAATTTCTGCGTTTTGTCTTCTGCTTGCTAGCACAATTTCTGATTTTAAAGCTTCTAACTTACTATTTTCAGCAGCGAGACTTTTAAATGGTTTAGGCTCTTTGTATATTCCTTTTTCGCTTAAATCATTTTCTTCTCTTAAATCATCAAGGTCTTTTTGTTTACTGGCAACTGTAGCTTTAAACTGTGCTAATAAGTCATCCTGAGCTTTACTGGATAAATCAATAGATTCTGATAGATTATCCATTGCTTTTGCTGTTTCATCTTTTGCAGATGCAGCTAATCTTGCTTTTTCTTCCGCATCAGCTTTAGCTTTAGCATCGGCTGCTAATTTAGCCTGACGTGCTTCTTCCGCTAATTTTAATTGTCTTGTTTCTTCTTCAGCTTTCAATTTTTCAGCCGCTTCAGCATCTGCTTTAACTTTAGCATCTGCCAATAATTTAGCTTGTAGTGCTTCCATATCGGCTTTTGCTTTGGCATCTGCTGCTAATTTTGCTTGTTGTGCTTCTGCATCTGCTTTCGCTTTGGCATCTGCAGCAAGTCTTGCTTGCTGTGCCTCTGCATCTGCTTTGGCTTTGGCATCTGCTGCTAATTTTGCTTGTTGTGCTTCTGCATCTGCTTTGGCTTTGGCATCTGCTGCTAATTTAGCCTGAAGCGCTTCGGCATCAGCTTTCGCTTTGGCATCGGCTGCAATTTTAGCTTGTGCTTCTGCATCGCCTTTAGCTTTTGCTTCTGCAGCTAATCTTGCTTTAAGGGCTTGAGCATCGGCTTTAGCTTTTGCTTCAGCTGCTAGTTTTGCCTGCAATGCTTCAGCATCTGCTTTCGCTTTTGCTTCAGCTGCTAGTTTTGCCTGACGTGCTTCTTCAGCTTGTTGTAATTGTTTTGCTTCTGCATCTGCTTTCGCTTTTGCTGTGGCTTCAGCATCGGCTTTTACTCTGGCATCTGCCATTAATTTTGCTTGTAAAGCTTCCATATCTGCTTTTGCTTTGGCATCTGCAACTAGTTTTGCTTGTAATGCTTCGGCATCTGCTTTCGCTTTTGCTTCAGCTGCTAGTTTTGCCTGCAATGCTTGAGCATCGGCTTTTGCTTTTCCTTCAGCTGCTAGTCTTGCCTGTAAAGCTTCAGCGTCAGCTTTGGCTTTTGCGTCTGCAACTAATTTTGCCTGCAAAGCTTCTGCATCGGCTTTCGCTTTTGCTTCTGCATCAATTCTCGCCTGTCTTGCTTCTGCATCAGCCTTTGCTTTGGCATCGGCAGCTAATCTTTCTTTTTCTGCTGCTACAGCTGCAGCCTTTTCTTTAGCTTCAGCTGCTAGCTTTGCCTTATTTGCGGCATCCTGAGCTGCTTTCGTTTTTGCTGCGGCTGCTGCTTTGGCTTTGGCTTCAGCTGCTAATCTTGCCTGAAGCGCATCTGAGTCAGCTTTGGCTTTAGCATCGGCAGCTAAAATAGATTGTAAATCTGCCGCTTCTGATTTAGCTTTTGCTGCAGCTTTACGTTTTGCCTCTTCTGCATCTGCTTTCGCTTTTGCATCAGCAGCTAATTTAATTTTTAATGCCTCAGCATCTGCTTTCGCTTTTGCTTCCGGTGATAATTTTAATTTTGCAGCAGCTTCTGCATCCGCTTTCGCTTTATTGTCAGCAGCGAGCTTGATTCTCAATGCTTCAGCATCTGCCTTAGCTTTGTTGTCAGCTTCCAATTTTGCTTTACTAGCCGCTTCTGCATCGGCTTTGATTTTTTCAGCTGCTGCCAATCTTGCCTGTAAAGCTTCTGCATCGGCTTTGGCTTTAGCCTCAGCAGCCAGTTTGGCTTTTGTCGCACCGTCTACTCTCGTTATTGGAGTAGTTGTCTTTTTGGCTATTACCGGTTTAGACTTAGTCGGATCAATAAGTGCTCCTTCTTCATCATCACCGTAATAATAATTCCTGCTTTTAAATTTATAAGCGATAGCAAACTCATGGGAAGGACCTAAATTGGCAAAATTTCCCATTCCACGCTCGTAATTATATTCTACAGCAATGCTTGGTGTAATATTCACTCCCAAACCTGCTGATATTCCGTATAAAGTATTATAACCTGCCTGTGCCCAAAATCCTTGCGGAATAGTAAGCATGGCAAGCCCTGAAATAATTGTATTATTTTCTTTAATTTCTGTCTTTACAATTCCGGAAAATTTACTTTCATTAAGAAAACCATAGCTATCAATGTATCCGGTGTACATTCCATGCACCACTATTGCTCTTTCAGGATCATTTTTTACCATTCCTGATGCAAAATTGTAGAGTATCAGATTATTCATAGAGACTCCAAAATCAAGAAAAGCTGTCCCATAATTAATTCCGGGATTTACTGTTAGTAATGTATTGGAAGGGTAATCTGTGTTTAAACTTGCGTCTTCAGAAATGATTTTTCCTTTATCTAGACCACTTTGATAGGCACCAACGTTTAACCCGAAAGTTAAATTACTCTCTTCCTGTAAAACAATATTATGTGCAAAATTGAAAACACCTCCAAAAACAGTCATTAGTCCATAGTTCTGTTGAAATAAACCTATTGCGTATGCATCATTCTCTTTTAGACGACCTGAGTAATTGAAAAGATAAGTATTAGGAGCATCATCAAACTGTACGTATTGTCTTTTATTATAAAAACTTACAGTAGGATTCTGTTCCCTTACAAAACTGAATGTTGGGTTAATTAGATATCTATTAAACTTTAGAGAATTTCGGATAGGTAGTGAAAACGAAACAACTCCACCCTCATTTGTATCCTGAGAGTAGAGTAATTGTGAGGAACAGTAAAATAAAGTTAAGAATAGTAAAATTTTCTTCATATTATTTTAGCACCGTTATTGATCCTTTTTTTTCACCTGCATCGCCTTTGATAACATAGTAATATACTGGATTTATATTTTTAATATCTATTGATGTTTGTGGCCAATCTCCTTGATAATTAACGATATCCAAAACTTTATCGCCATTGGAGCTTATTATAATTACCTGAGTATTTTCATTTTTATATTCATCAGGAATATTCCAATAGGGGTTGCTTCCGCTTAGTTTAATAATATTGGAAATAACTGCTGTTGATGAAGGAGGTCCTGACACTTTAAAACTAAATTCTTTTGAAGAAATACAGCCTGATGCTTGAGAAATTTTCACTTTATAATTACCCTTAACATCCACTAAATAAGTATCCGCTGTTGCTCCTGAAATAACATTTCCATTTAAATACCATTCATAAGTTGGATTAACAGCATTATCTGTTACTGAAACATTTACTGTCTCGCCTTCTTGAAGTTTAATTTCATCTGCCACGTCTATACTTGCTTCAAAACTATTAATCATTAAATTAATATTTCCAGAAGTAGTACAGCTGCCAAAGTTTATATCAACCGTATAAAGGCCTGATTCACTAGCACTATATGAACGTGTAGTAACACCAGTAATTGTTGTACCATCTTTTTTCCATATATAACTATTTCCACCAGCTGTTGCGCTTAAAACTGTTCCTGTACCATTGTAGCAAAAAGGATTTCCTAAACTGGAATTAATCGTTGCGGCAGAACCTGAACCAGAAGATATAACATTTACACGATTGGAACTGATATTAAATTCTGAACACAATCCATAATCAATCTGAGCAAAATATTGACCTGGAGCATCTACCAGAATCGAAGAATTTGATTGACCCGGAATAATTAAATCATCCTTATACCATCTGTATTTAATATTTGGATAGTTTGCAGGAGAAGAATTTAAAACAGAAGGAGTTTCGTTATAAACCGAAATAGTTGTCTTTCCTCCAGAACAAATTACAGCATTTGAATTCTTTTCATTGATAAAAAAGGCCGATTCATAATTTTTATAAAATACAGCAAATGATGTACTATTAACAGAATTTCTAAATCTGGCACTAACAACACCAGTAGAACTTTTTACTCTAAAACTATAATTATCGGATCCTATCAAATCAACAGGTACAGCAAACTTTATAGTCTGCTGAGTTGCGGATAAATTGGTAATTCCAAGTTCTATTCCTAATTGAGTTCCCTGCAAAAAACTTCCTGTACTATCCGAAAATTCAATTTGAAAAGTTGTCCCATTAGGGAAATCGACGTAGCTAAATGTAGCATAATACTCATTAAATGTACCGGCACAAAGCTTTTCAAGTCCATCTAATTGTTGAGGAACAATCGTTTGCGAATATAGCTTCGATTTTGTAAATAATAAAAAGCAAATTAAAAAGAGAAATTTGGTAAAATTAAGAGTAGTTTTTTTAATCATATAGTGCGTATTCTGGCTAGATCTATATCTTCAAAAAATAGTATATCAATAAACGTTTCAGAGAAATCGTATTTGTAGTTTTCGATAATATCCTTTGCCAAAGCAGAGTAAGCAGCGATATTATCAGATGATTTTTCTTTTACGGTTAAGATCATATTTTTAATTCCGGCAGTTTCGATAGTAAAGCTACCCTTGGGGATGGATAGCCCT
>Ga0247805_1000820_pt1 | contig 15539 bp, 12 predicted proteins | sample UWRJL044104R1_FD_180930 | JGI IMG/M metagenome (GOLD analysis project Ga0247805, IMG submission 180930) | Plant litter microbial communities from Arlington Agricultural Research Station in Wisconsin, United States - UWRJ-L044-104R-1 | ecosystem: Environmental > Terrestrial > Plant litter >... | reverse complement strand
CCCGACTTGATTCCCGATGAGGCACACGATTGGATCGCAGCATCCACTCGTACCGGTCTTGATCGAGTATTTCTTGCGGCGCCCTCGTCAACCGACGCCCGGCTCAAGCAGGCTGTCGAGCTGAGCCGCGGCTTCGTCTACGCGGTCTCCACTATGGGCATCACGGGTGCTCGCGCCGACGTCGACTCAGCAGCCCGTGGGCTCATCGCGCGACTGCGCGACGCCGGTTCGACGAGCGCCTGCGTCGGCGTTGGTATCTCAACCGGCGACCAGGTGCGCGAAGTTCTTCAGTATGCCGACGGTGCAATCGTTGGTTCAGCCCTCGTCAAGGCCCTCGCAGATGGGGGAGTCGACGCCGTTGCGCGCACGGCTGCCGCTCTCGCTGCGGGGACTAAGCTTGCCTAGTTCTCTCCCCGAAAGGCCCGAAAGGTGACCACGACAGTGTTCGTTCCCACGAGTATTCCCAGCCCCGACTACGCGTGGCAGGGAATCATCCTTCCGGTCGGCGAATGGCTTCACGGCCTCATCGGCGTGATTCCCGAGACCTATGCGCTCAACATCCGTGCCTACGCGTTGTGCATTCTCGCGGGCATCATCGTCGCCGCGGTGCTCACCCACCGTCGCCTGACGAAGCGTGGTGCTGAGCCGGGAGTGGTTCTCGACATCATCATCTGGGCAATTCCGTTCGGAATCATCGGCGCACGTGTCTTCCACGTTGTGACACACCCCGAAGACTATTTCGGCCCCGGTACAGAGCTCATCAAGGTTCTCTACATCTGGGAGGGCGGCATCGCCATCTTCGGCTCGCTCATCGGTGGAGCCGTCGGTGCCTACATCGGCTGCCGCGCGGCAGGTATTCGCTTCTGGTCGTTTGCAGACGCTCTCGCGCCCGGCCTGCTCATTGCACAGGCTCTCGGCCGCTTCGGCAACTGGTTCAACCACGAGCTCTTCGGTGTACCGACCGACGCGCCTTGGGGCCTCGAGATCGAAAGCACAAACCCTGCATTCCCGATCGGACTTCCCGAGGGCACGCTCTTTCACCCGACCTTCGCGTACGAAGTCATCTGGAACCTTCTTGGAGCCGCGCTTCTGATCTGGGCCGGCCGCAAGTTCACGCTGCAGTGGGGCAAGCTGTTCGCCCTCTACCTCGTCTGGTACGGCGCGGGACGTATCGTTTGGGAATCGATTCGCATCGACCCGAGCGAGATCTTCTTCGGCATTCGCACTAACGTGTGGGCCGCAATCGCCGCTGTTGCGCTGGGAATCATCATCTTCGCAGTTCAGAGCCGTCGCCACCCCGGCCTCGAGCCTTCGCCCTACCTGCCCGGTAAGGAATGGGGCGGACCGGATGCTGCTGTAGACTCCGAGGAGACTTATTCGGATAGCAGTGACGATTCTGGCAATGGCGCCGCGGACACACCCGAAACACTCGCCACAAGCGGGTCCGCCACAAGCGGGGCAGTCTCGAAGTCCTAAGCCAGGGCCTATTTCTCCACCCGATGGGCCGTTGAAGTCCCACACGTTCCTAACATCGTGAGGACGGTAACTCATGGCTCTCACGCCACTTTTCCAGCAGTTCGGCACCGTGCCTGAAGCAGCGGGTCTCTACGACCCCCGCTACGAGCGCGACGCGTGTGGACTGGCAATGGTCGCGACCCTCAGGGGAACCGCGGGCCACGACATCATCGATGCCGCGCTCGGCGCCCTTCGTAACCTCGAACACCGAGGTGCGATCGGCTCCGACGCCGGCACGGGTGATGGCGCGGGCATCATCACGCAGATCCCCGACGCGTTCCTTCGCGCGGTCGCGGGATTCGACCTGCCCGCAGCGGGGCGCTACGGCGTCGGAATGGCCTTTCTTCCGGTAGATGACACGGCTCGCGACGCGATCAAGGCTGGCGTCGCATCCATCGCCTCTGAAGAAGACCTCTCGGTTCTCGGATGGCGCGACGTTCCGGTTCGCCCTGAAGAAGTGGGCGACCTCGCACGTGGCGCAATGCCCGTCTTCGAGCAGCTCTTCGTATCTTCAACGCGGTTGGATGACGCGGGCAAGCCGATGGGCGGCCTCGAACTCGAGCGCCAGGTGTTCCGCCTGCGCAAGCGTGCAGAGCGTGAGTTCAACGCGTACTTCCCGTCGCTCTCGAGCCGCACACTCGTCTACAAGGGCATGGTCACGACCCTGCAGCTTGAGCCGTTCTACCCCGACCTGTCTGACGAGCGCTTCGCATCGAAGCTCGCTCTCGTTCACTCGCGTTACTCGACGAACACCTTCCCGTCGTGGCCGCTCGCGCAGCCGTTCCGCATGATCGCGCACAACGGCGAGATCAACACGGTTCAGGGCAACCGCAACTGGATGCGCGCGCGCCAGTCGCAGCTCGAGAGCTCGCTCATCGGCGACGTCAAGCCGATCCTGCCGATCAACATGCCCGGTGCGAGCGACTCCGCGTCATTCGACGAGGTCGTAGAGCTTCTGAGCCTCACCGGCCGCTCGCTGCCGCACTCGATCATGATGATGGTGCCGGAGGCCTGGGAGAACCAGACCGACGTCGACCCGAGCCGCAAGGCGTTCTACGAGTACCACGCGATGCTAATGGAGCCGTGGGACGGCCCCGCCGCCCTCGTCTTCACCGATGGCTCGCTCGTCGGCGCAACACTTGACCGCAACGGCCTGCGCCCCGGTCGATTCCTCGTTACCGATGACGGACTCGTTGTTCTCGCGAGCGAGATCGGTGTTCTCGACATCGAGCCGAGCCGCGTTGTGCGCAAGGGGCGCCTGCGTCCGGGAAAGATGTTCCTCGTCGACACCGTCGCCGGTCAGATCATCGAAGACGACGACATCAAGGCGGAGCTCGCCGCGGCAGAGCCGTACTCCGAGTGGCTCGACCAGGGTCGTATTCACCTCAAAGACCTGCCCGACCGCGAGCACATCGTTCACACGCCCGCTTCGGTGAGCCGTCGCCAGCGCACCTTCGGATACACAGAAGAAGAAGTGCGCATCATGATCATGCCGATGGCGCAGAACGGCGCTGAGCCGCTCGGTGCCATGGGTTCCGACACTCCCGTCGCCGTGCTCTCCGAGCGCCCACGCACACTCTTCGACTACTTCACGCAGCAGTTCGCGCAGGTCACAAACCCGCCGCTCGACTCGATTCGCGAAGAAGTCGTCACGTCGATGAAGCTCGGCCTCGGCCCTGAGCGCAACCTTCTCGCGGCGACCCCGGAGCACGCGCGCCAGATCATTCTCGACTTCCCTGTCATCGACAACGATGAGCTCGCGAAGATCCAGCACTTCGAGACAAAGAGCGGTCGCCGCCCCACGGTCACGATCAAGGGTCTCTACCGCGCCGACAAGGGCAAGAAGTCGATGGAGAAGCGCATCGCAGAGATGTGCAACGAGGTGGATGTCGCTATCGAAAACGGTGCGCAGTTCATCGTGCTCAGCGACCGTGACTCGAACCGCGACTACGCGCCCGTGCCCTCGCTGCTGATGCTCGCGGGTGTTCACCACCACCTCATTCGCAACCAGAACCGTATGAAGGTCGGACTGATCGTCGAGGCCGGCGACGTTCGCGAGGTGCACCACGTTGCGCTGCTCATTGGCTACGGCGCTTCTGCGATCAACCCGTACCTCGCGATGGAGACAGCTGAAGACCTCGTTCGCAGCGGAATGATCACCGGCATCACCGCGGAGAAGGCCGTCAAGAACCTGATCAAGGCCCTCGGCAAGGGTGTTCTCAAGATCATGTCGAAGATGGGCATCTCTGTCGTCGGCTCGTACGCCGGAGCCCAGGCCTTCGAGGCCCTCGGCCTTTCGCAAGAGCTCATCGACCAGTACTTCACCGGAACGAAGACGCTTCTCGGCGGCATCGGCATTCAGCAGGTCGCCAAGGAGAACGCCATGCGTCACTCCGCCGCGTACCCTGAAGACGGCACGATAACGGTTCACGAGCGTCTCAACACGGGCGGCGAGTACCAGTGGCGCCGCGAAGGACCGCCACACCTCTTCAACCCCGACACGGTGTTCCGCCTGCAGCACGCGACCCGTTCGCGTCGCTACGACATCTTCCGCGACTACACGAAACTCGTTGACGACCAGGCCGAAGCGCTGATGACGATGCGTGGACTCTTCAAGTTCAAGCACGGTCTGCGCCCCGCGGTTCCGATCGACGAGGTCGAGCCCGTGTCATCCATCGTCAAGCGTTTCTCGACCGGTGCGATGAGCTACGGCTCGATCAGCGCAGAGGCTCACGAGACTCTCGCGATCGCCATGAACTCGATCGGTGCGAAGAGCAACACGGGTGAGGGCGGCGAAGACACCGACCGCCTGCTCGACCCGACGCGTCGCAGCGCCATCAAGCAGGTTGCCTCTGGTCGTTTCGGCGTCACGAGCATGTACCTGACGCACGCGACAGACATCCAGCTCAAGATGGCGCAGGGCGCAAAGCCCGGCGAGGGTGGCCAGCTGCCCCCGACGAAGGTCTACCCGTGGATCGCTCGCACGCGCCACGCGACGGCCGGTGTTGGGCTCATCTCACCCCCGCCGCACCACGACATCTACTCGATCGAAGACCTCAAGCAGCTCATCTTCGACGTCAAGCGCGCTAACCCGCTCGCTCGCGTTCACGTGAAGCTCGTGAGCCAGTCGGGAATCGGCGCTGTTGCGGCCGGCGTCACAAAGGCTCTCGCCGACGTCGTGCTCGTCTCGGGCCACGACGGCGGAACCGGAGCATCACCGCTCAACTCGCTCAAGCACGCCGGAACGCCGTGGGAACTCGGCCTCGCCGAAACCCAGCAGACGCTGATGCTCAACGGCATGCGCGACCGTGTTGTTGTGCAGGTCGACGGCCAGATGAAGACCGGTCGTGACGTAATCATTGGCGCGCTACTGGGAGCAGAGGAGTTCGGCTTCGCAACGGCGCCGCTCGTCGTCTCCGGTTGCGTCATGATGCGCGTCTGCCACCTCGACACGTGCCCCGTCGGAGTCGCTACGCAGAACCCGGTTCTGCGCGAGCGTTTCACCGGCAAGCCCGAGTTCGTTGTGAACTTCTTCGAGTTTCTCGCGCAGGAAGTTCGCGAGTACCTCGCAGTACTCGGCTTCCGTTCGATCGATGAGGCAGTCGGCCACGCCGAGGTTCTCGACGTCAACGGCGCCATCGAGCACTGGAAGGCCGACGGTCTCGACCTCACGCCCGTGCTCGTCGGCCCCGAGTTCGACGAAGACGAGCCGCGCAACAACCGCATCGGCCAGGAGCACGAACTCGACAAGCACTTCGACGTCGAGCTCATCAGGCTCTCGAAGGCGGCACTCGAGCACGGCACTCCCGTTGTCATCGAGCGCGACATCCGAAACACAGAGCGTGCCGTTGGCACGATGCTCGGCAACGCTGTCACGGTCAAGCACGGCGAGAACGGCCTGCCCACCGGCACGATCGAGGTCAAGCTCTCCGGCACGGCCGGTCAGTCGCTAGGCGCCTTCCTGCCGAGCGGAATCACCATTCGCCTCAACGGTGACAGCAACGACTACGTCGGTAAGGGTCTGTGTGGCGGCGAGATCGTCATTCGTCCCGACGCGCACAGTGTCTTCGCTGCAGAACGCAACGTCATCGCCGGTAACGTCATCGGTTACGGTGCGACGCAGGGCAGCATGTTCCTGCGCGGCATCGTTGGCGAGCGCTTTCTCGTGCGCAACTCAGGCGCTACTGCTGTCGTCGAGGGAGTGGGCGACCACGCTCTCGAGTACATGACGGGTGGTCTCGCGATCATCCTCGGTACAACGGGCCGCAACCTGGGCGCCGGAATGTCGGGCGGAACCGCCTACATTCACGACCTGCGTCCTGAGCGCGTCAACCCAGACTCGCTCTCGTCGGGTGAGCTTCAGCTCTCGCCGCTCGGCAGCGCAGACGTCGAGATTCTCACCGATCTGCTGCAGCGCCACTTCGACGAGACGGGATCGGTCGTCGCGAAGGGCATGCTCGACGACGTCGACGCGGCAATGGCTCGCTTCACAAAGGTGCTTCCGCGTGACTACGCGGCGGTCATCGCAACACGACAGACAGCTGTCGACGAAGGTTTGGACCCCGATGGTGACATCGTCTGGTCTCGCATTATGGAGGTAACTGGTGGCTGACCCGAAGGGCTTCCTCAAGGTTCAGGAGCGTGAGCTCCCCGCTCGCCGTCCCGTCGCTCTGCGACTCATGGACTGGAAAGAGGTCTACGAGCAGGGCGACGCGGCAACCGTGCGCAAGCAGGCCGGTCGCTGTATGGACTGCGGTATTCCGTTCTGCCACCAGGGCTGCCCGCTCGGCAACCTGATCCCAGAGTGGAACGACCTCATGTGGCGCGGTGAGGGCGCTCAGGCGATCGAGCGTCTGCACGCGACAAACAACTTCCCCGAGTTCACCGGGCGACTGTGCCCGGCTCCGTGCGAGTCATCGTGCGTTCTCGGCATCAACCAGCCCGCCGTGACTATCAAAAACGTCGAGGTGTCGATCATCGACCAGGCGTTCGCGAACGGCTGGGTCACGCCGCACGCTCCCGAGCGCCTCACCGGCAAGACCGTCGCCGTCGTCGGCTCCGGCCCCGCCGGTCTTGCCGCCGCCCAGCAGCTCACGCGCGCCGGCCACACGGTCGCCGTGTACGAGCGAGACGACCGCATCGGCGGACTGCTGCGCTACGGCATCCCCGACTTCAAGATGGAAAAGAAGCACATCGAGACCCGCATCGCTCAGATGCAGGCAGAGGGAACCCGCTTCCGTGCCGGCGTCAACATCGGCGTCGACATCTCGTGGAGCGACCTGCGTGCGCGCTACGACGCGGTCATCGTCGCAACCGGCTCGACGGTTCCTCGTGACCTCGCCATCCCCGGCCGCGATCTGCTCGGCGTTCACTACGCGATGGACTACCTCGTTCAGGCAAACCGTGTGGGCGCCGGCGACACGGTCAACGACCAGATCAGCGCAGAGGGCAAGCACGTTGTTGTTCTCGGCGGTGGCGACACCGGAGCCGACTGCATCGGTACTGCGCACCGCCAGTCGGCGCTCTCGGTGACAAACCTCGCAATCGGCAAGCAGCCCGCGGCAGAGCGCCAGTCCGACCAGCCCTGGCCGATGCAGCCGACACTCTTCGAGGTGTCGAGCGCTCACGAAGAGGGTGGCGAGCGCGTCTTCCTCGCATCCACCGTCGAATTCCTCTCGAACGAGGCCGGCGAAGTGCGCGCGATTCGCGTTGCCGAGACCGAGTACCTCGACGGACGCCGCGTACCCAAGGCGGGCACGGAGCGCGAGATCCCCGCCGACCTCGTGCTTCTCGCCCTTGGATTCACCGGTCCAGAGAGCGAAACAATCGGCGCACAGTTGCCTGTTCCGTTTGACTCCCGCGGCAACATCGAACGCGACGGCGACTACCAGACCAGCGAGTCCGGCGTCTTCGTCACGGGCGATGCAGGGCGCGGTCAGTCGCTCATCGTCTGGGCGATTGCTGAAGGCCGTGCTGCGGCATCCGCCGTTGATCGGTACCTTGAAGGGGAGACGCAACTGCCGTTCCCGGTCAAGCCGACCGATCACTCGATCTCACTCTAAACACCACCACCACCACACGAAGGAACTCATGAGACGCGCGAAAATTGTCGCAACGCTCGGGCCTGCAACGTCAAGCTACGAAAACATCAGGGCAATCATCGATGCAGGTGTCGATGTAGCTCGTATGAACCTCAGCCACGGCTCCTACGCCGTTCACGAGGAGGTCTACGCGAACGTACGCAGGGCTGCAGACGACTCTGGAAAGGCAGTCGCAGTTCTCGTTGACCTGCAGGGCCCGAAGATTCGCCTCGGCAAGTTCGCCGCTGGCCCGCACGACCTCGCGGTCGGCGACATCTTCAAGATCACCATCGACGAGGTCGAGGGCACAAAAGACCTCGTCGGCACGACGTACAAGGGACTCCCGGGCGATGTCGCCGCCGGAGACTTCTTGCTCATCGACGATGGCAAGGTCAAGGTTCAGGTCGTCGAAGCTGACGACCGCACAGTGACAACGAAGGTCATCGTGGCCGGCCCGGTCTCGAACAACAAGGGCATCAACCTGCCCGGTGTCGCTGTCAACGTTCCCGCGCTCTCCGAGAAAGACGAAGAAGACCTTCGCTGGGGCCTCAAGCTCGGCGCAGACCTCATCGCCCTCTCCTTCGTGCGTAACGCAGAAGACGTTGTGCGCGTTCACGAGATCATGGAAGAAGAGGGAATTCGCCTCCCCGTCATCGCCAAGATCGAGAAGCCGCAGGCGGTGGAAGCCCTCGAGGGCATCATCGATGCTTTCGACGCAATTATGGTCGCCCGTGGTGACCTCGGTGTTGAGCTTCCGCTCGAGGCAGTGCCGATCGTTCAGAAGCGCGCTGTCGAACTCGCTCGTCGGATGGCCAAGCCGGTCATCGTTGCGACGCAGATGCTCGAGTCGATGATCTCTTCGCCCGTTCCCACCCGCGCTGAGACATCGGATGTCGCGAACGCCGTTCTCGACGGAGCAGACGCAGTCATGCTCTCCGGTGAGACAAGCGTCGGCGAGTACCCCGTGATCACCGTTCAGACAATGGCACGCATCGTCGAGTCGACAGAAGAGCACGGACTCGAGCGCATCCCCGCGCTCGGCACCAAGCCGCGCACGCAGGGTGGCGCGATCACTCTCGCCGCGGCCGAGGTTGCCGACTTCGTCGACGCGAAGTACGTCTGCGTCTTCACAGAGTCGGGTGACTCCGCTCGTCGTATGTCACGATTGCGCTTCAAGATCCCGATGAAGGCGTTCACGCCCGACCCGGCGATCCGTCGCCGCATGGCGCTCACGTGGGGCATCGAGTCGTTCCTCGTTCCGCGCGTTACCCACACCGACGAGATGTACCTCCAGGTCGACGAGATTCTCATCGGCCAGGGCCTCGCAGCGGTTGGCGACGTCGTCGTCGTCATCTCGGGTTCGCCTCCCGGAATCTCGGGTTCGACAAACGACCTTCGCGTTCACCGCGTCGGCGACGCAAAGAACGCTGCAGCTCCGGCATACGCACAGTAGAGCTGGTTGCGCTCGTTACAGAGCGCGCGAACGGCGGCCCCTCCCGGCACAACCGGGTGGGGCCGCCGTTTGTTTATGGCGCGGGGTGTGTTCTACGCGGGCGGGTCGACGGGCTCCTGCTTCTGTTCGCTGCCGTCGCTCACGTCAGCCTCTGTGGTTCCGAGTTCGGCTTCTCCGCCGCCCGTTGCCGTCGAGCCGGGGGAGACGATGCCGCGCTGTTCGTCGCTCAGTGCCTCGTCGCCGTAGCCGGGGTCGACAGGAGGAATGTTCTCTGGGATTCCGTCTGAATGTGTCATGTGCCGACGCTAGAACCGAAGGCTGGACGTTAGCGCAATCTCCGTAGCTATCTGGGGGTCTCGTGGGAATGTGCGCAGCGACGGCGTCAGCGGCCGATAGCCTGAACTCACCATGAGAATTTCTACGTTTGCCGCTGTTGGGGTTGTTCTTGTGACGCTGTCGGGGTGCTCCCTCCTGCCGACCCTCCTGCCCGACGCCGAACGACCGGATTCGACAGACGGGTCAACGGTTGAGGGCCACACCTTCGAGCTCGTCGACCACTACGTGGGAGTTGAAGAGGTGGCGGCCGCCGCAATCGAGACGGCGTGTGCCGCGCCCGGCGACACCTGGACCCAGCAGCAGGCCGACGCGCGCTGGCGTATGGCAGAGCTTTTGGATGCCTCCGAGTACCCGTCGAAGCTTCTCGCCGTGAAGTACTACATCGAAGAAGCGCAGCACCTCGAGAAGTTTCTCATCGACGTTGTGCGCCCGCCAGAGTCGGCCGATGCAGCCGCCGCAACCTGCGAAATCGACACGGATCGCTGGACAGAAGAAGTGACCCGGCAGAAGGAAGCGTGCTCGGCCGACACAAACATCTGCTGGAGCCGCGATCTCGCAGGCGACGCCGTCACAGCGCCGACGAAAGCGCTCACACCAAGCGACTACATAGTGGATGCAACGGGGCCGATCACCGACGACTACGTCGGTGTGCACGAGCTTTCCGAAGCCGCTATTGAAGCCGACTGTGCCCCGCGTACCGAGACCTGGACACAGGAAGAAGCCGATCGCTATCGCGACCTCGCCGAGCTCTTCAGCCGTTCTGAGTACCCGTCGGCCCTCTACGCTCAGCAGAACAACGAGTCGCTCGCCGACAACTACGACGAGTTTCTCATCGACAGGCAGCGAACGCCCGAATCGACAGCGGCCGCAGAGACCGCGTGCACCTACACAACCGAGATGTGGACCGCCGAGGTCACCCGTCAGGAGGCCGCGTGTGCTCCGGGCTCCACAAACGCTTCGGCGTGCTGGAGCCGTGACCTGCAGCAGTAGCGGTTAGTCGCTGCGCGCGAGGATGCGGCCAAGCTCAAGCTCTGCGGTTGCGAGGTTGTTGCGCATGCTCTGCCAGCCGTCTGCGGAGATCAGCGCGGCGACATCGTTGTGCGCCAGGCGTTCCCACCAGTAGGGGATAAGCGGATAGTACTTCGCAGCGAGCTCTTCTACCTTGCTGTCGTTGGCGCCGGTGTCGTTGTGGTGAAGCCCCACGCCGTTGTCGGCAAAGTCGGCGAACTTGTTGACGGCAACCCTCGGGTCTTCGCACTCCCGTCGCACATCAGCGCGGTACTGCTCGTGTTTCTCGGTGACAGTGCGGCCGCTCGGGTACAGCGGGTTTGTCATTCTCGCGACAATCTCGCCGACGACTGGCCCGAACTCTGCGGTGGTGTGCTCCAGGGCAATCTCGCGAGCAGCGGCTGTGCTCACGTCGTCGCTCGCGCCGCAGATGTCGACGGCAATCGCGTGGGCTCCGTCTTCGACAGTGTCGTGAAGGATCTCGGCGATAATCATCGCCTGATCTGTCACACCCCAGCGGTACAGTCGCGCCGCATTGCGAAGCGGGTGCTCGATGTATGGGGTCTTTGGCAGCTCACCGCGATTGTTGCGCACCTGATCGCGGTGAACGTACGCCGCAAGCGCGATGGCCTTCTCGATGTCATCACCGTTGTGACCGACAGCAGTCGCGTGCGCGCGCACCGCCTGGGCGAGCAGCGCCGGGTCCATATCCTTGAGCGGGATGCCGGTGATGAGGTGATCGACCATAACCGCATCCTATGCGCGGGGGCAGGCCAGCGCCGAACAGGAGTGCCTGCGCGGCGTGTGCCGCGACATCCAAATCGCAATTAAAGTTTTTGTGCCGGATGTGGGACTTGAACCCACACGTCCATAGGACAAAGCATTTTGAGTGCTCCGCGTCTGCCATTCCGCCAATCCGGCGCACAACAACGTTTAGAGAATACCGTAGGGTGATAACCGTGAGTGACCAGGAAGCAGTGTCTACAGCGCCCCGTCGTGTTGTTGTGGCCGAAGACGAATCCCTTATCCGCATGGACATCGTGGAGATCCTCCGCGATAACGGTTTTGAGGTGGTTGGTGAGGCCGGTGACGGCGAGACAGCCGTTGCCCTCGCAACCGAACTGCGCCCCGACCTCGTCATCATGGACGTCAAGATGCCCCAGCTCGATGGCATCTCGGCTGCCGAGCGGCTCACAAAGAACCACATCGCTCCCGTCGTTCTGCTGACAGCGTTCAGCCAGAAAGAGCTGGTCGAGCGTGCGTCAGAAGCCGGTGCACTCGCCTACGTCGTCAAGCCGTTCACGCCGAGCGACCTGCTTCCCGCGATCGAGATCGCACTCAGCCGTTACACCCAGATCATCACACTCGAGGCCGAAGTTGCTGACCTCGTCGAGCGTTTCGAGACGCGCAAGCTTGTCGACCGCGCAAAGGGACTGCTCAACGAGAAGATGGGGCTCAGCGAGCCAGAGGCCTTCCGTTGGATCCAGAAGGCATCGATGGACCGCCGCCTGACAATGCACGATGTCGCACAGGCGATCATCGAGCAGCTCAGCGCTAAGAAGTAGTTGTGACGAGCGAACTTCAACTCGCTCTCGCTCACGAGCTCACCCCTGCAAACGCGCCGCTCTTCGCGGCAGACATCGTCGCGCAGGCCGCATCGCAGGGAGTCGTTCTCGACTTCTCCGCGACGACGATTGACTGGCTCGACTCTGTCGTCACGAGCCTGCGTGCCGGGGGAGTTCTCGTCACCCAGGTGCCCGAGGTTCTCTTCGGGTTCGGGTGCGTGCTCGGCCAGTGCATTCCGTCAGCGCGTTGGGTCGACGCGCAGTTTGCGGTTCCGATCGGGCTTCGATTGATGGATGGCGCGCTGGTTGATCCGGTTGGCCACTCGTTCGCGACCCTCACCTCAGGCGACTCGTTCGCATCGTTCTACGCGCGGTATGCCTAGCTCGTTCGTTGTCACCGGAGGTGCCCGCGGAGTGGGCGCCGCGATAGTCGCGGAACTTCGCGCTGCGGGGCACCATGTCGAGGTCATCGACGTGCTCGATGGTCAGGATGCAGGCTCACTCGTTGACGCGCGGCTCGCGGCTGAACGCGCCGAGGCAGTCGCGCCGCTGCGGGGCTGGGTCAACAACGCCGCGGTGTTCGAGGATGCGCTTGTGCATCTGGATCCATCAGCCGTGCTCGACACGATTGCGCGCAATCTTGCGCCAGCGGTCGTCGGCACCTCGGTCGCCGTCTCGCACTTTCTCGCGAACTCCCGGCCCGGCTCAATTGTCAATGTCTCGTCGCACCAGGCGCAGCGGCCCGTCGCCGGTGCCCTGCCCTACGCGACGGCGAAGGCGGCGATCGAGGGGCTCACTCGGGCCACGGCCGTCGACTATGGTCGCGACGGGATTCGCGCGAACGCCATGGCGCTCGGCACGATCGAAACGGAGCGGATGTCGCAGCAGGTTCGCTCGTCGGCCGGCGACTATCACGCGCTCGGGCGTTTCGGCACGGCATCCGAGGTCGCTTCAACCGTCGCATGGCTGCTGTCCGACGCCTCGTCGTTCGTTACCGGAGCCGTCATTCCTGTCGACGGCGGTCGCTCGAGCTTTGGGCGCGACCCGGAGGAGCGGCTCTGAGTTTCCAGCGATTCCTAGTCCGCCCGCAGCATCGCCGACAATTTCTGCAGTTCGGCTTCTGACACACCCGACGCCCGCAGGTACGCGGCGACGTCGAGTTCGGCGAGCCAAGTGCGCAGCGCGGCAGTGCGCTGCGACATCCATTCGTCGAGTTCTTCGTCTGTCTGCGCGAAGCGCCGGTGATGCGTAGGATCGCTGCGCATCAGTTGGTTGGCCGCTCTGAACGCCGCGTCGTAGTCCGCGACGATCGCCTCGTGTTTGACTCCTGTCAGCGAGAGCAGCATCGCGACGACCATGCCGGTGCGATCCTTGCCTCCCGCGCAGTGCACAAGCACCGCGCCCTCATCTGCGGCGATCGCCGTGAAGACGGCTGCGAACTTCGCCGGATAGAAGGCAAGGTTGTCGGCGTACGAGCGGGGGTGATCGAGCCATGGGCCACAGACCCGCATAAATGACTCGTCATCGGGGTCTTCCGTCGGGGCGTTGACGACGGTCGCGAACGCGGTCGCGGAGCTGGCAACGACCGGGTGCTGGGGCAGTCGCCGGGTTTCGGATGGCGCGTTTCTCAGGTCGACGATGGTGGTGAGGCCATCGGACTCTGCCTGCTGCCACCCGAGCGTCGTCAACCACTCGGGTGCGCCCGATCGAAAGACTCGCTTGCTGGCGGTCTGGCCACCGCCGACGAGGGCGAGGCCGCCCAGATCGCGCAGGTTGAATGCGCCGTCCCAGGTCACTTGCCGCTTACTGGTCGCGCAGCATGTTCGTCATACGCACTGTCGAGAGCCGGCGGCCCTCGTCGTCGCGCATAACGATCTCGTGAGTGGCGAGAGTACGCCCGAGAACGAGCGCGTCACACGTGGCGGTGACCCAGCCCTCTGTGACCGATCGGCTGTGTGTCGCGTTGATCTCGATGCCCACGGCGTAGCGTCCCGCGCCGGCGTGGATTGCAGAAGACATCGAACCGAGAGTCTCGGCGATCACAACGTGCGCGCCGCCGTGCAGAAGCCCGATGACCTGAGTGTTGCCCTCTACGGGCATTCTCGCGACCGAGTGGTCGGCCGACAATTCGATGAACTCGATGCCCATCTTCTTCGCGAGAGCCCCGCCCTCTGATGCGATCAGGCGTTCAACGAGTTCGGCCGGCAGGTTCTCGGGAAAGGTCGTCATTGCATCCAATTCGGGGGAGTTGTGTGTCGGTAGTCGCGGCTAGGCTGGCTGCGTGTCGGACATCGAAAAGCCTACCCTTATGGTCATTGACGGCCATTCCCTCGCCTTCCGGGCCTTTTACGCTCTCCCGGTAGACAGCTTTCAGAATCGGGAGGGCCAGCACACAAACGCTATTCACGGCTTCATCTCGATGCTGTTGAACCTGCTGAAGAATGAGAAGCCAACGCACCTCGCGGTGGCCTTCGACATCTCTCGCTACTCGTTCCGCACTCGTGAGTACCCCGAGTACAAGGGCACCCGAGGCGAGACGCCCGCAGAGTTCGTCGGCCAGATTCCGCTACTCGAAGAGGCGCTCAAGGCCATGGGTATTCAGACCCTCTCGAAAGAGGACTACGAGGCCGACGACATCCTTGCCACGCTTGCCCACAAGGGCTCTGCCGAGGGATTCACTGTCTACGTCGTCTCTGGCGACCGCGACGCGATCCAGATGATCGACGACAATGTCACACTTCTCTACCCGAACGCTCGCGGCGTCTCAGAGCTCAAGCGCTACAACCGCGAGACGGTACTCGAGCGCTACGGCATCGAACCGCACCAGTACCCAGACATTGCGGCACTCGTCGGTGAGACGAGCGACAACCTGATCGGCATCGACAAGGTCGGGGAGAAGACCGCCGTGAAGTGGATCCAGGCCTATGGCTCCCTGAGCGGCGTGCTGCAGCACGCCGACGAGATCAAGGGTGTCGTCGGCGAGAAGTTGCGCGAACAGAGCGACAGGGCAGTGCGCAACCGCAAGCTCAATCACCTCCTCACAGACGTCGATCTTCCGTACGGCCCCGGTGACCTCGAGCGAAAGCCGATCAACGAGACGGCAGTGCGAGAGGTCTTTGACAAGCTCCAGTTCAAGACTCTTCTCGAGCGCGTTGTAAAGATTGCGCGCGAAGAGAGCGGGGCGCCAGAACCGACGGCCAACGCAGAACCGGTGACCTCGAGCGCTCCTCCCGTCAAGACGATGGTCGACGAAGAGCTCGCCAAGTGGCTCAACACGGTGTCGGCACAGGGAACCAAGCCTCTCGGTCTGCGAGTCGAATCGCTCGACGGCGTTGTGACGGGTCTCGGCATCGCGAGCGAGACCGATTCCGCCTACGTTCCGTGGGCACCAGAGCGCCCCGACTACGTCGCGCTTGAGGCCTGGCTCGCGAGCGAGTCACCCAAGTACCTGCAGGCCGCCAAGCGCCAGATCAAGCTTTTGCGCAAGGCCGGGCTCACGATCAACGGTCTCGCATTCGACACAAGTCTCGCCGCGTGGCTGCTCAAGCCGAGCGGCAAGGGCGACGATATCGCGAGCCAGGC
>Ga0247805_1000815_pt1 | contig 15590 bp, 15 predicted proteins | sample UWRJL044104R1_FD_180930 | JGI IMG/M metagenome (GOLD analysis project Ga0247805, IMG submission 180930) | Plant litter microbial communities from Arlington Agricultural Research Station in Wisconsin, United States - UWRJ-L044-104R-1 | ecosystem: Environmental > Terrestrial > Plant litter >... | reverse complement strand
TCCGAAAAATGTTCCTGCCGATTTGTATAAAGATTTCATTTGTGTTTGCAAATCCGATTTGAAAAATGACTGCAATCCCATGATCGCAAGCACCGGAATGCACAGTTCCAGAATGACCTGGATCGATGACACGGCGCGGAATTTATCATACATTGGTACATGATCAATGAAGAAATTCGTCAATCCCGGAAAATTTTTTCCCCATGATAAAAACAATGATAGAAGCGCTCCTGCGAGAAACGCATATTTAAGTTTTCGTTGGTCGTTGTAAAATGCCAAAATACAAAAGAAAAAAACCACAGCGCCAATGTAAGCGGGCGCTTCAACAATTGGCTGGTCGCCCCAATACACTGGAAGCTGTTTTACGCCTTCGCTTGCATCGTGCTCGGGCACATTATTGTTGATCATGAGTTCATACATTGCACTGTCGGGGCCGAGGTCTTCACCGTTGCCACCGCCAAAAAGCCTTGGTGCGATCAGGTTCAAGCTTTCGGCAATTCCGTAACTGTATTCGGTAATGTAATCGTAATCCATCGCCGATTTGGTTGTATTTGTTGTTCCGTCAGGATTGTACGTCAGTTCGCTCTTCCCGCGGATGCTTTCATTTGCATATTCTGAGGTTGCCAGCAAATTGGCTGCATTTACACCAATTGCCAGAATTCCGGCCACGGCAAAAACACCAAAAGCATATAACAATTCCCTGAATGATTTTTCTGAAATGTATTTATAGCAGTAATAGACGGTAATCGCAAGAATCAAAAACAGCAAATAATAGGTCATCTGAAAATGGTTCGCATTGATTTCAAGCGCGGCAGCAACCATTGTCAGCAAGCCGCCCGCAACGTATTTTCGTTTGTAAACCAGTAAAATCCCTGCGATAACCAGCGGCATGTAAGCGATCGCATGTGCTTTTGCATTGTGGCCTACGCCGAGAATAATCACAAGATAAGTCGACAATCCGAAAGCGAGCGCTCCGAAAAAGGCCTTCAGTGGATCGGCTTTTAAAACCAGCACCAACGCATAGAATCCGAGGAAATATAAAAAAAGGTAATCTGCAGGACGTGGCAAAAACCGCAGCAAATCATCCAATTTACCAATATAATCGTGTGGATAATTGGCACCAAGCTGATAGGTCGGCATACCTCCAAAAGCCGAATTGGTCCAATACGGTTCGGTATGGTTTGTGGCACGGAAATCATTTTGCTCCTTCGCCATTCCGGTAAATTGCGCAATATCCGACTGGAAAATTTTTTTGCCTTGCAGCACTGGATAAAAATAAATTAGGGAAATTAAAACGAAGCCCGCTATGGCTAAAAAATGGGGATAAAACTTGTTGAGTCTTTTCATTTGAAACGTATTCCGTGAATTAGAATTCAAAAATAGCTAAAAAAAAACAGTCCTGAAACTATCAGGACTGAATTGCTTTTAATCGTTTGATTTTAGTCGATTTCTTCATAATCAACATATTCGCCTACTTTTTTTGTTTCGTGCGGCTTGTCCGATTTTGGCGTATTGTAGATAATTTCCTCTTTCGGGCTCGATTGATAGTTTTGGTTCGGCGGATACTGCCGTTGCTGCTGTTGCTGAAATTGTTCGCCAGCTTTTTCAACTGCTTTCTTCACTAGAATCGGAAAAAATATCCGCGCCAGAAATCTGAATATGTAATAAAATGCCACCATGTAAAGCAGCGTTCTGATAAAACCGTTAAATGATGCCGTTTCCAATTCCATAGCGAGAAATTTTTTTTCAAAATTAGTAAATCCCAACTGGAATCGCTCTTAAATAAATAATAAAATATAGTACATTTGGATTCCGTTATACCTACAACTCAAAAAAAGAAAATATGTTTGCTACAAAACGTGTCCTTTTGCTGTTCTTTTTGCTTATGACAGCCGCCAATTACGCCCAATTTACAGATGTGATCAATTCCAATAGGCCAGGAGAATCAATGGCAGCATTTTCGGTTGGTAAAACTGTGATCCAGGCCGAACTTGGATTTTACGGATTTAAAGAAGAGCATGATTTACTGGGTTATGAAGCCATTGGAGGTGGAACAGACCTTTCGGTGCGATATGGCGCTTTTTTCGAACAACTGGAATTTAGCCTTGATGCGCAATATCAATTGGAGAATTTCACTGCGCCATTGGTCGATGAACGGCACAGTGGATTTAAGCAAATGACGCTCGGGGCAAAATACCTGGTGTATGATCCGACCAAAAAGTATATCAACAGAAAACCAAATTTATACAGCTGGAACGCGAATCATAAATTCAGCTGGAGGCAATTCATTCCCGCAGTTGGCGTTTACGCAGGTTTCAATGTCGACCTTTCGGACGGCATTTTTGACCGCAGCTACTTTCTTGAAGAAAATAAATTAACGCCTAAATTTGCTTTGCTGACCCAAAATCAGCTTGGAAGGTATGTGCTGGTTGGAAATGTCATTATGGATAAATTCGGCTCCACGCGCGAATCGTTGGATTTTATTGTGACTTTAACCAGGGGCTTCAGTCCAAGATGGTCCGGATTTTTAGAATGTCAGGGCTATAGCGGCGATTACTACTCTGATGTTGTAGGCCGTGGTGGCGCCGCATTTTTACTGAAGCAGAACATCCAGATTGACGCTTCGGTTGGAACTAATTTTAAGACTACGCCTTCGTTGTTGATGGGTGCCATCGGTTTGTCCTGGAGATTTGACGCCAATTATGAAGAAGTGATGATCCGACTTCCGAAAGATGAAAAAGGCAAGGAAAAGTCAGAAAAAGACAAGAAAAAAGAAAAAGAGAAAAAACGCATAGATGGCGTTGAAGGTGGCGAAAAAGCAAATTAACATGATTACAATTAAAGAAGCGGTTTCAAAAAAGGAAATGACCGATTTTGTCAAATTTCCTTTCACCTTATATAAAGACAATCCGAATTGGATTCCGCCCATTATCAGCGACGAACTCGAATCGTTCGACAAAACAAAGAATCCTGCATTTGACCATGCCGAGGCATATTTTTACCTGGCTTACAAACACGGAAAACTTGCAGGTCGAGTGGCTGCCATCATCAATTGGTCTGAAGTGAATGATCAGGACAAAAAGAAAGTCCGTTTCGGATGGTTTGATGTGATCGATGACATCGAAGTAACCAAAGCACTTCTTGAAAAAGTATACGAACTCGGAAAAAAACACAACCTGGAAAATGTAGAAGGTCCGATGGGATTTTCAAATCTCGATAAAGTGGGCGTGCTCACCGAAGGTTTCGACCAGATCGGGACCATGATTACCTGGTATAACCTCGCTTATTATGTCGACCATTTTGAAAAACTCGGATTTGTAAAAGAAAAAGAATTCATTGAAAGCCGCTTTTCGTTCTCGGATGTTAGTGTCGAACCCTTTTTAAAAGCAGATGAGTTGGTAAGAAGAAGATACGGATTAAGGTTGCTGACGTTTGATTCGACCAAAAAATTGATGCCATACGTTGATCAGATGTTTGACTTATTCAATGCCAGTTATGCGAAATTATCTTCATTCGTTGCAGTTTCAGAACGCCAGAAAGAATATTTTAAAAAGAAATACATCAATTTCATCAATCCAGAGTACATCATGTTTGTAGTCGATAAAGACGACAATATGGTGGCATTCAGTATCGTAATGCCTTCGTTTTCAGAAGCATTACAGAAGACGAAAGGCAAACTTTTTCCATTTGGTTTTTTACATCTGCTGAATGCCAAAAGAAACAGCAAAGAAGTTTTGTTTTACCTGATAGGGATCTCACCCGATTATCAGAATAAGGGCGTCACGGCGATTATAATGCGAAAATACTTTGACGTTTTTACAGAGAAAGGTATTACAAACTGCATACGCACGCCGGAACTTGAGGAAAATCATGCGATTCACAACTTATGGAAAAACTTTAATCCGGTAATTCACAAACGCCGTTGTACTTATATTAAAGACTTATAAAACAAAAGCTCCATCAAAAATGGAGCTTTTGTTATTATCTGCAAGCCGTTCTGGCAATCTTTACCGCATCGTCAAATTTAATGCTTTTCGGATCTTTAAAAACTTGCTTGTTTCCTTTTTCAACCATTTCTCCGTAACCCGGATAAAAAATGTCGCCTTTTTTTAAGAAGACCATTTCACGTACGGAACTCGTTCCTTCGGCCTGAAACGTATAATCCGCAACCAGCGTATCGCCTTTAAACATGCCTTTGAAAATCCCGTTGCTGTCGTCTTTTTCAAACCAGTTGAAAGTCAGTGAACCGCTGGCGTTATTTTCGTTTCTGGTCAGCGAAAGCGTTACGCTATCTTTGTTTTTCACAAACTCATAGCATTCTTTCTCAACGGCCACGACTGCCGGCGCTTCAACGTCAGGAGCAATGGTTTCTTTCGCTTCGGTTTCAGCCTTCTTATTACAGCTAAATGTCGATATTACGCAAAATCCAGCTATTAAAATTTTATTCTTCATGATTTAAACTTTAGTGTTGTTTGATAAAGTTAGCCTTTTTCGACAAAAATCTGCCGATAAAAACAAAAAACCGCCTCAACAAAAAGCGGTTTTTATTATTAATTATCTGTTGTCAATTATCCATTAACTAAACGGCATCCATATCAACGGTTGTCGCATCAGCAATTTTCTTATAAGTGCCATTGACCAATTTCTCGCGGATGATCTCGAATGCTGCAAGCGTCTGGTCAATATCTGCCAACGTATGCGAAGCGGTTGGGATCATGCGCAATAAAATAATCCCTTTAGGAATTACCGGATAAATCACGATCGAAAGGAAAATCCCATAATTTTCACGCAGATCATTCACCATTACCATCGCTTCAGGAACGCTTCCTTCAAGATATACTGGAGTTACGCAAGTATTGGTATCGCCAATATTGAATCCTTTGGTACGCAATCCGTTTTGAAGCGCATTGACGTTTTCCCACAATTTGTCTTTCAATTCCGGCATCGTACGCAACATCTGCAAACGCTTCAACGAACCGATTGTCTGGATCATCGGCAGTGATTTGGCAAACATCTGCGAACGCAAATTGTATTTAAGATAATCGATAATGTCTTTATCCGCAGCTATAAAAGCGCCTATATTCGCCATCGATTTGGCAAACGTAGAAAAATATACATCGATTTGATCCTGAACACCTTGCTCCTCGCCTGCTCCTGCACCTGTTTTCCCAAGTGTTCCGAAACCGTGCGCATCGTCAACCAACAACCTGAAATTGTATTTTTTCTTGAATTCGACGATTTCCTTTAATTTTCCCTGCTGTCCTCGCATTCCGAAAACACCTTCGGTGATGAATAAAATCCCACCGCCTGTTTCTTCTGCCATTTTGGTGGCACGCTGCAGGTTTTTTTCCATACTTTCCAAATCATTGTGTCGGTAAGTAAAGCGTTTTCCCATATGCAGGCGAACGCCGTCGATGATACAGGCATGCGAATCTACATCATAAACAATAATATCGTTTTTGGTTACCAAAGCGTCGATCGTAGAAACCATTCCCTGATATCCAAAATTTAGCAAATAAGCCGATTCTTTCATTACGAATTCAGCCAATTCATTTTCGAGTTGCTCGTGAAAATCGGTTTGCCCGCTCATCATTCGAGCGCCCATTGGATAGGCCGCGCCGTATTGTGCAGCCGCTTCCGTATCTGCTTTGCGCACTTCAGGATGATTCGCCAACCCCAAATAATCATTGATACTCCAGTTTAAAATTTCTTTTCCGTGAAACATCATCCTCGGGCCTAAATCGCCTTCGAGTTTAGGAAAAACGTAGTAACCTTCGGCTTGCGATGCCCATTTTCCCAACGGACCTTTATTGTTCTGGATTCTTTCGAATAAATCTTTTACCATAATATATCGTGATTTCCGGAAATCAGTCCCGGACTTTCGGGTGCAAAAATAAATATTTAAAAATAATTTCTACAGCGATTGGCTATTTATTTTAGGAGCTGTTTCCTGCTGTTCATTTCAATCTTTTTATTGCTGGCGTCTCAAAAGATTTTTTTTCGCAGCATCTGCCTAAAATTTTCGTTCGGCTTCTGTTGCAATAAAAAGGATTTCCACTGCCATCAGGGCTAAAAAATCCCATTTCCAAAACAAAACCTTCGTATATTTGGTTGCAGAACCACGAAAAATCACAGCAACATATGCAACAAAATAACGCCAAAGAATTAAAACTCGCCGTACTCATCGATGCCGACAACGTTCCCTACAGCAATGTCAAAGGCATGATGGAAGAAATTGCAAAATTCGGGACGCCGACAACCAAACGCATTTATGCCGACTGGACGCGGCCAAACGCCAATGGCTGGAAGGCCGTTTTACTTGAACATGCGATCACACCTGTGCAGCAATACAGTTATACGACCGGAAAAAATTCTTCAGACTCGGCACTCATCATAGATGCAATGGACTTGCTTTACACCGGAAAAGTTGACGGTTTTTGCATTGTTTCAAGCGACAGCGATTTTACAAGACTGGCGATCCGTTTTCGGGAATCGGGCATGAAAGTTATTGGCATTGGCGAACAAAAAACCCCGGCTTCGCTGATTGCTGCGTGTGACAGGTTTATTTACCTTGAAGTGCTTGATGGTGCGATTAAAAAGAAAAAACCAAAAGTGGTTCCTGTAGCTACAGAACCCGAAAATAAAGAAAATAAAAAGATCGCACCAAAAGTCGCGACTCCGAAAGCCGCTGAAAAACCAGCGCAGAAACCGCTCAATAAAATTGATGAACCCACAATCGAACTCATCGAATCGACCATCGAAGACATTGGCGACGACGATGGCTGGGCATTTCTTGGCGATGTAGGAAATCTTATTGTACGCAAAAAACCCGAATTCGATCCGCGGAATTACGGTTTTGCAAAATTGACGCCCATGCTCAAATCGTTGACTGACATTCTTGAAATCGACGAGCGCGAATCAGATAAGAAAAACATCAAACACGTTTATGTTAGGCTTCGGTTCAGCTAAAAACACAAAAAAACGCCGGAAACAAAAGCTTCCGGCGTTTTTTCATTTATAATATGTAAGTAATTGGATGCAAATCAAACGAACATCGGATCGGAATCTTCGAATTCCGGACGACGAAAAGGACGAAATTTTATGTTTTCAGGTTCTGGAGATTGTTTTTGATCACCCGAGATAAACTCGGTATCAAAAAAAATATCATCAAATATGTCGGCATTTTTCTTCAACAATTTCCTGATAATTAGAATCGCCACAATTCCTGTCACACCGGCCGCCAGAATTTTTGAATAGTTCATAACTGTAATTTTTGCGTGTTGTAAAATTGCGATTTCAAAGCAATTGATATTGAAACCCGTTTAAAATTACGAATTATATTGAAATTTTAAAATGCTTTAATACAAATTTAATATCCGAAAAGGAAAATACTATTGCAAAGTCTTCATTGGAATCCTGCAAAATATCCGTAAGAACGTATAAGAAAATTTAGCGCTGAATGTCCCTATTTTGCTTTTTGTAAAATCAAGTCAAATGAGCGAAATTAAATTAGTCCTTCTTGCGTTAACTGTTACCTGCCTGGTGCATTTTTTTGAAACTTCAACTGCGATTTTGTTGCATAAAAATTTTGATCGAAAAAGATTATCCTTTGCATTTTTGAACCTTATTGGAATTGAAAATTACACGGTCTGTGAAAAAGCACTTTGCCAGATGGTTCAGTTCACCATTGGATTGGCCTTTATTTCCGCGTATGAAATGTCTGGATTTGAATTGGATTCCGAAAGGCGGTTTTTAGTAGCTTTGATTTGCGGAATTGTTGGCATCTTCATTGTAAAATCTTTATTTTCAATGCTGATAAAACCTTTATCGGAAGATTTGAAAAAGTCATCAAATGCCTTGACTGCAAATTAATTCTTATTTTCCGAAGCTGGTAAAAACACAAAAAACACCGTTCCTTTTCCAAGTTCGCTTTGTGCTGAGATGAATCCGTTGTGGTTCTCTACAATTTTTTTACAGATGGCAAGTCCGATTCCAGTTCCTGCATAATCGTCTTTTCCGTGAAGTTTTTTAAACGGTTCGAATACAACTTCGCTGAATTCGTTTGGGAAGCCAATTCCGTTGTCCGAAATCACGATCTTATAATAACTCAATCCCAATTGCGCATTAAACTTCGAAAGCGCATCAGCTGTAGCTTTTTCGCAATTTATGCTGATTTTCGGAATTTCACCTGCTTTGCTGTACTTTATCGAATTGCTTAGCAAATTGGTGAGAAGCTGCGCCATTTGAGATTTTAAGGCCAGGATTGTTGGCAATTCATCAGCTATGATTTCAACATTTTTTGCTTTGATCGATTCTTTGAGCTCCGATTTTGCAGCTGTTAAAATTTGGTTGAGATTGGTTTTGGTAAATTTTATTTTTTCAGTTCCGATGCGCGAATATGCGATTAGATCGTCTATCAAATGCTGCAACCTGTCTGCTGATACGGCAATGCGTTCAAGGTATCTTGCAGAAGTTTCTGAAACGTTTTCAATTTCCGCGTCGATCACGAGCTTGCTGAACAGCATGATTTTCCGCAAAGGCTCTTTCAGATCGTGGCTTGCAATAGAACTAAATGAATCCAGTTCTTTGCTTTGTTTACGCAGTTGTTCCAGTTCTGATTCCATTTTTCGAACGTATGCTTTGTCTGTTTCAGTCTCGCTGCTCATTGGTTCTAAATTTTGGGCTTCTCTCAAAGATATAAAATCTAACAGAGAAATCGGGACCCAGCAAAAAAATAATCTGTGGCTACTCAAATGCAAATGTTATAACACGCGGCTTTTAATGTTGTAAATAAAAACGCTCAAAAACTGCAAACTTTGACCATTGCATAATGACATAAAAAACATTAGAGGCGAGACAACGGTAACAGATCCGACTGTTATTGGAAAACCGCCTTTAAGATTGGAGCGATAGCAATATCGCTCCTTTTTTATTTGATTGATGTAAAATATCTGTTTTTATCAAATTCGATTTCTAAAAAACACTTATCTTTAAATAAAAAGATGGATCAGATTAAACAACAGTTGCTCGATGATATTTTTAGGATAGATATGGAATATATCGATCCCATTGTATGGTATGTTTACAATCCTGAAAATGGATCGATTGATGATTTCAGGGACGTGATACATTATAAAGTGCACATCGATCGATTTTTAGAATTGGGCGCAGTTGAAACCGATGTAAAAAAAATTGACGCGAAATACATTGAAATGCTTCGCGCCAAATCGGGTACTGTAACTTATTTTGAAATTCCACAAAGCAGCACTATCGAAGTGGTAGAAGCCATCGATGACCTTGCTTTATTTTTCGACATCGAACACGATTTCAACGCCTTTGTTGCCGTAAAAATCGAATTTGAATAAATTGCTATTTGTCACCTGCTGTTGTTTTCTTTCCGTGCGTACTGCTCTGCCCGGCCATATTGGCATCTTGTCCTGAACCTGGCGTTACCGATGGTGAAGTATTTGAATTGTCGACAGTATTTTTTCCTTCCCCATTATTTGCAGGTGAATTGCTGCTTCCCTGATCTTTCAGGTCAACCGAATTGCTTCCCGGACTTGTCACAGTATCCACATCCGATGGTGTACGCTGGTCTTCCATTTCAGCATTTACATTATTGGTTTGAACCGTTCCTTCACTGCTGGTGTTAGATCCGCTGCGGTTGTTGTTCGTACACGAAATGGAAAATGCAATCATTGCGGCCATTGGAAATATTAGTTTTGAAGTTTTCATAATAATTGTATTAAAGTTTAATCAGACAAAATTCAGAATTTTAAGGCAAATTGCGTTATACGATTTCACTCAAACAAATCATCATTATTGCATTTTACCTAATTATTAATCCTTTTACTGTTAACGTGTTAAATAAATTAAAAATGAAAAAATTTGGTTGCATGTCAACATTTATTTGACTAATTTTATAATGTAATCCTGACGCATAAACAGAATATTACAGGTTCAATAGAATTTATTTCTAAAGCAAAGTAATTCTCAAAGCCGGCGATACTGAAACGTTGAATCCGGAATTAAAAGCACAGGAAAACAGAAGAGCCACTTATTTTTTAGTAAGCGGCTCTTTTTATTTTATGCTAAATCCAAATTTAGAAGGTTTTAAGTATAATTCTAATGCCCACCAATATCAGACAGCAAGCCAAAACTTTGATAATGGTTTTTCCTTTAATTTTATGGGACAAATAAGCACCCAATTGCGCGCCAGGAACTACACCAAGGCACAACAATAAAATCATCTTTACAATTTCGGGATTGTTGTAATGTCCATCCAAAAAGTGCACGATGACACTTACCGTTGCCATAACCGACAATATAAAATGCGAAGTGGCCGTAGCGATATACACCGGAAACTGCAGCCAGTTGACCATTGCCGGCACATGAATAATTCCGCCGCCAATACCCAATAAAGGCGACAAATATCCAACCAATATGCTGATCACGATTCCAAGGGATTGTTTATAACTGTATTCATATTGAACGCCTTGCTTATCTGTCAGAATTCGATGTGTAAGTCCGCTATCACTGCGATCTTGCAGCACCTTCGGATTTACTTTTTGGGAACTTTTATAAAACAGATAGGCCGAAAGTACGATCATTAAAATTCCAAAAATCAGATTAAAAGATTGTATCGGAATATACTTGACAGAATAAACGCCCAAAATTGATCCCGGAATCGTAAACAAAGCAAATAAAATTCCGGCTTTGTAATCGATCCTGCCCGATTTTGCATAAGCCACCGTTCCCGAGATTGCATTCACAGCAACGACCGCCATTGAAATTGCGGTCACCGTTTCTGGCGGAAGTTCTGGATAGAACAATAGTAATAAAGGCACCAATATGAATCCGCCGCCGGCGCCGATAAGCGTCCCGAACGTTCCGATGATAAATCCTGCCAATACCAGTAAAATGCTACTTTCCATAGTTGTCAATTGGATTCAAATATCGGAAATTAAAATGATTTGAATTAGTAGAATTGAATTCGGGCTTATTCATACAATCCGAGCCGGTTGCGAAGCGTCGTAATTTCGCGTTGCATCTCATCCATCCGCGTAAGCAAATTCATCACCACGTCGATTCCTTCGGCATTCACGCGAAGGTCAAGATACAATCGGATCATTTTTTCGGCCATTGGAAGCTGCTTCAGCGGAAAATAATATTCGCGTTCGATCTCAATAATTTCAATCAGCCCGAAATCACCCAGCGACGTGACAAACGAACTTTCCACACCATGATGGCGGCTGAAAATGGTAATGGCAATATGGTCTTGTGTTTCCATCGGATTTTATTTAGAAATTTGGGCTAGTTGTTTTAAAAGTATTTTTTGTTCTTCGGTAAGATTCGAGGGAAGCTTGACGTTGTAAGTCACATACAAGTCGCCAAATTCGCCATCTTTTTTATACACTGGAAATCCTTTTCCTTTAAGCCTGATTTTCGAATTGTTCTGGGTTTCGGGCGCTACATGAAGCTTAATTTTTCCGCTGAACGTATTGAGAATCAAATCACCTCCTAGCAAGGCCGTATAAAGGTCAATGTCAACTGAAGTGTACAAGTCGTTCCCAGTTCGCTTAAAATCTGCAGTATTCGATATCAAAAATGTGATGTACAAATCGCCATCCGGGCCACCATTTGCGCCTTTTCCGCCTTGTCCTTTGATTTTGATCGTCTGTCCGTTTTCGACACCGGCCGGAACCGTGATTCGGATGTTTTTCCCGTTAACCGAAAAAGTCTGTTTGTGTGACGTATATGCTTCGGTCAAATTCAATTGCAATTCTGTATTCAGATCTTGTCCACGAAAGCCCGTTGATCTGCTACTTCCGCCGCGATTTCCAAACATCGATCCGAAAAAATCTGAAAAATCGCCACCGCCAAAATCTCCTGAAAAACCTTCAAAGCCACTTTGGGAATTTGCGCTACCCGAATTTTGGGAACGTTGCTGTTGCGCGCGACTTTGCTCATAAGTTTCGCCATGCTCCCAGTTTTCGCCATATTGGTTGTATTTTTTTCGTTTGTCGGGATCGCTCAAAACCGCATTGGCTTCGTTGAGCTGCTGAAATTTTTTATTCGCGTCTCTGTCATCGGGGTTCAAATCCGGATGCAGTTTGCGTGCGAGTTTGCGGTAGGCTTTTTTAATATCGTCGGTCGTGGCGGTTCGTTCCACGCCAAGTATTTTGTAATAATCGATAAAATCCATACGGTTTCATTTATCTCTTAAAGATATGAAATCGGAAATCAAATTGCAATGCGAATTTTTCTAAAAATAAATTGGATCGTTCCATGATTCCTTATTGCGGTTTGTCGGAAAATTTTACCGGAAAATGATATATTCTTACTTTACCAAAACCGATTATTGATACTGAAATCGAAAAGCAACGGAAAAACGCATTATCTCAGTCTGAAAAGGGCTTTGCGATTTCGAAACTGTACATCTTACGTTGTTCAACAATCAAATTTGGATTGGTCATTTCGAAAATATAATATGGAAATTATGTAAACAAAACATATAATTATGAAAAACGTATATCTTCTGTTTTTATAAGTTTGTGATCCCAGAAAAATTCGGGTTAACGATTTCTGTATGTAATTTCACTCAAAATAACGCCAATTCGAGCGTATTTTTTTTGTATTTTTGGAATTGCCAACCAATAAAGCAAACATTAATTTTTTTTGAACAGTTTGATAGCCCGCTGCTTCTAAACAGTTTCGAATCTGTGAAAACGGCAACCCCTATACTATGATATTAATTGTTGATGATAAAAAGGAGAATATTCTTCCTTTACAAAAAATTCTTCAGCTTCACGGACTCGAGTCGGATGCCGCAGAGTCAGGTGAAGAAGCGTTAAAAAAAATCCTCAAACGAAATTATGCACTGATCATTATGGACGTGCAAATGCCTGGAATGGATGGTTTTGAAGTGGTCGAAGCCTTATCTGGCAGCAACCGAACTAAAGACATTCCCGTAATTTTCCTCTCTGCAATCAACAAAGAAAAAAAATACATTTCGAAAGGCTATGAAACGGGCGCGGTCGATTACATTACAAAACCTGTCGATCCGGATTTGCTGATTTTAAAAGTCAAAACTTTCCTGAAATTATACCACCAGCAAAACGAACTCAAAGCCACACGCGATTTACTAACCAAAGAAATTGAGATCAGAAAAGAAGCGCAGGAAAACCTTGAGGAAAAAGTGGCAGAACGCACGCGCGAATTGCTGTTTAAAAATGAGGAACTCGAATTGCGAAACCACGAATTGCAACAGTTTGCCTGGGTAGTTTCACACGATTTAAAAGAACCAATCCGCAAAATTGAAATTTTTGTAAGGCTAATTAAGGAGCGTTTCCTTTCGGACGATGCCGTTGCAGTAGATTACATAGACCGCACGATCAGCGCTTCTGAAAGGATGACCAGGCTGATTTCTGATTTGCTGGAATTTTCCAGGCTATCGTCAAATGTCGTTCCGGAAAGTACCGACTTAAACCAGATCATTACCGAAGTTTTGGCCGATCTTGATTACCTCGCTGAGCAAAAACAGGCCAATGTAAACACTCAGAAGCTTCCTGTAATTGAGGGTGTTCCAAGCCAATGGCGGCAAATTTTCCAGAACCTTATCGGAAACGCACTGAAATTCTCAAAACCCGGAATGGCACCCGAAATCAATATCGAATGTGAACGCATCTCAGAAAAATCATTTGAAAGCGACATTGCCTCAAACGGAAAATTCTGGCGTATTACGGTCACAGACAACGGAATCGGGTTCGACGAAATTTACCTTGATAAGATTTTTGTTATCTTTCAAAGGCTCAACGATCGTGAAAGTTATGAAGGTACCGGAATCGGGCTTGCGATCGCCAAAAAAATAATTGAAAAACACAGCGGTCTGATATCAGCCAAAAGCCAGATCGGCATTGGCTCTACCTTCATGATCATACTGCCCGTAGAAAATAATCTGTAAGATATGAATGGCAACTTTAAAAGGAATTTATTAGTCAGCACCGGCATTTCCATGCTGATTTTAATTGTGAGTTCGACTGCTTCTTTTCTAAGTATCAGAAGTCTGGTAAAGAGCAACAATTGGGTCAACCATACCCAGGAAGTAATCTACAATTTAAATGCTGCTTCGGGTGTGCTAACCGATGCGCAAACGAGCATGCGCGGATTCCTGATCACGGGAAAAAATGATTTCCTGACGCGTTATGACGATGCCGAAGAGCGATCAAATGCCTTTTTCAGTAAGGTCGACCGATTGACAACCGACAATACGGCGCAACAGCAAACACTAAGAGAACTCAGGCCGTTGCGGTTGCTGTTTTTTCAATACCTGCAAGACCGTGTAAATGATAAAAAAGCAGGAAGAACGCTTTTAGCGGATGATCTTGAAGGCGGCAGAAGGATTATGAATAACATCCGGAGTTTGCTGTCGCGAATGGAAAAAGAAGAACAACGGTTGCTTGCGGAACGGGTTGGCGACTCGCAACGCTATGCATCTTACAGTACGATTCTCATCATCTGTGCGGCTTTAATCGCTTTATTGATCAGCATTGTATTTTTTATTAGAATATTGAATGACTATAAGGAACGTTTAAAATTGCAACTCGAACTAGAGGAAAAAGACCACGAAACCGCAGAAAGAATTCGTGTGATTAGCGGCATTGCAAGCCAGATTTCACAAGGAAATTACAGCATTCGGATTGATGACAAAGAAAGCGACGCACTTGGAAGCGTCGGCGGTTCCCTAAACAATATGGCCGAATCGCTCGGAACGTCATTTAAATTATTGGCCGATAAAGAATGGCTGCAGGCCGGAATTGCCGGATTGAACAACGTCATGATTGGAGAAAAAAGCATCAGTACGCTTACCAAAGACATCATCACGTTCATCGCTACTTATACCAACAGCAATGCTGGGGTTTTGTATCTGTTGCACGGCGACGACCTTATTATGGCATCGGGTTACAGTTATGTTCCGGATAAAACACGCCAGCGCATCAGAGCAGGTGACGGCTTGATCGGACAAGCGGTTGCATCAGAAAAAATCCTCGAATTAAAAACGGCTTCTCCTGAAGACATCCGTTTTACATTTGCACTGGGCGAGGCCAAACCAAAACACATTATTGCGGTGCCTTTGGCAGACACAAAAACCGTCGGTGCTTTTGAGCTTGCAAGCATCGACAACTATACCGCGTTGCAGCTTGAATATTTCGCGGCAGTAGCTAATAATATCGGAATTGCGATCAAAGCCTCGCAAAACCGCGAGCGCGTTCAGGAATTGCTTGAAGAAACTGAAGCTCAGTCAGAGGAATTACGCGTACAGCATACGGAACTCGAAAGCATGAATGCCGAACTCGAAACCCAGACCGAAAAATTACAGGCTTCAGAAGAGGAATTGCGCGTGCAACAGGAAGAATTGCAGCAGACGAATGAGGAGTTATCGGAAAGAAGCGTTTTACTAGAAGAAAAGAATACTGAAATCCAGAAAAAATCTGAAGATTTGGAACGCAGCACACGCTACAAATCAGAATTTTTGGCCAATATGTCACACGAACTCCGCACGCCGCTGAATTCAATTCTGCTACTAAGCA
>Ga0247805_1000813_pt1 | contig 15597 bp, 17 predicted proteins | sample UWRJL044104R1_FD_180930 | JGI IMG/M metagenome (GOLD analysis project Ga0247805, IMG submission 180930) | Plant litter microbial communities from Arlington Agricultural Research Station in Wisconsin, United States - UWRJ-L044-104R-1 | ecosystem: Environmental > Terrestrial > Plant litter >... | reverse complement strand
TGAAGCCGACGGGGAAACTGCTATTTTTGAACTCACAACAACAGGGCTTTTATATTCAAACATTTATACTGAAAATGTCGCGGGCACTAAAGTTCAAAGCGCCGTAAAGCTTGGAGAGATCTTTCTTGCAAATCCGGGTCAGGTAAATGACTATTACGATGACCCGAGACTTTTAGCGACACGGCCGATCAGAACGAATTAAAGACGAATTTCGTTTTTCGGAATTTCATCCATCACAAATAAAAAAAGCCTCTCTTTTAAGAAAGGCTTTTTGTGCAGATAATTGTCCCGACACTTTGCGAAAAACCTTAAAGCCTTGCGATGTTTTTAAATAAAAAAAGCTTCCCATTAAGAGAAGCTTTTTTGTGCGGATAATAGGACTCGAACCTACACGCCTTGCGGCACCAGATCCTAAGTCTGGCATGTCTACCAATTTCACCATATCCGCGAAACATGGGTGCAAATATAAACATAACTTCTAATATTCAAAGGAAAATATTCAAAAAAATATTTATTCTCTTTTTTGTACTTTTGAGTATCTAAACCAATTTTTATAATGGACCATATTAAATCATACGTTCAGCAACACAAAGACAGATTTATAAATGAATTGATCGAATTGCTCAAAATACCTTCGGTAAGCGCTGATCCTGCTTACTCTCAAGACGTTATCGATACCGCAGCAGCAGTGAAACACAGCCTCGAAAAAGCCGGATGCGATTTTGTAGAGATCTGCGACACGCCTGGCTACCCGATTGTTTACGGCGAAAAAAACATTGATCCAAATTTGCCAACGGTATTGGTTTATGGACATTATGATGTTCAACCGCCAGATCCAATGGATTTGTGGACTTCACCGCCATTCGAACCAGTAATCAAAAAAACCGAAATTCACCCTGAAGGCGCCATTTTCGCGCGCGGTTCTTGCGACGACAAAGGCCAGATGTACATGCACGTTAAAGCCCTCGAATACATGGTGCAATCGAATACTTTGCCGTGCAATGTCAAGTTTATGATCGAAGGCGAAGAAGAAGTCGGTTCTAAAAGTCTGAGCTGGTTTGTAGAACGCAATCAGGAAAAACTCAAAAACGACGTAATTCTAATTTCCGATACCGGAATGATTTCAAACCAGCAACCCTCAATTACGACAGGCTTGCGCGGGCTAAGTTATGTAGAAGTAGAAGTCACAGGGCCGAACCGCGACCTGCATTCCGGGTTATATGGCGGCGCCGTAGCAAACCCAATCAATGTCCTGGCAAAAATGATCGCATCGCTCCACGACGAAAACAACCACATCACAATTCCCGGATTTTACGACAATGTACAAGAATTGTCTTTAGAAGAAAGAGCGGAAATGGCCAAAGCACCGTTTAATCTCGAAAACTATAAAAAAGCACTCGACCTGAATGACATTTATGGCGAGAAAGGCTATGTAACCAACGAAAGAAATTCGATTCGCCCAACGCTAGATGTAAACGGAATCTGGGGCGGTTACACCGGCGAAGGTGCAAAAACAGTCATCGCAAGCAAAGCCTATGCAAAAATCTCAATGCGCCTTGTTCCAAATCAGGACTGGCAGCAAATCACCGAATTGTTTACCAAACATTTCGAAAGCATCGCTCCAGCCGGTGTAACGGTTAAAGTAAAACCGCATCACGGCGGACAAGGTTATGTGACGCCAATCGACAGCATTGGATATCAGGCGGCGAACAAAGCCTACACTGAAACCTTTGGCGTTCCTGCGATTCCGGTGCGTTCCGGGGGAAGCATTCCGATTGTAGCCCTGTTCGAAAAAGAACTTAAAAGCAAAACCATTTTAATGGGATTCGGACTCGACAGCGATGCGATCCATTCGCCAAACGAGCATTTCGGGATTTTTAATTATTTAAAAGGCATTGAAACGATTCCGTTGTTTTACAAATATTTTGTGGAGTTGTCGAAGAAATAACAAAGTTCAGAGTTTCAACGTTTAGATCCGGTCTTTTGATCGGATTTTTTATTTGAGCGTTGCCCTGTGGGCCAGGCTTTCCGCAGTGCATGGCACTTTGCTTCAATCCTTAACGCGGGCAAACTGCAAAACAACCTGCATTTTTATTACATTTATATAAATTCCTGCAAATGAAAATCCTCAAAAAAATCGCTCCGTATTTGATTTTGCTGCTCGTGCTGTCTTCTGCCTGCAAAATCAACCAGACCAAAAATAAGGAAAAGCAAGGCCGCTGGATTTACGCCGACACTGTAAACGGCATTCCGTACAAATCAACCGGGAAATACAAAAAAGGAATCGAGAAAGGCACTTGGAAAAGTTTCGCCAACAACAAACTCGAGCAGGAAGAACGCTACAAAAACGGGATTTGTGAAGTGACCAATTATTATGAAAATGGGCTGGTCAAATCGACAGGAAAGACCAAAATGATGCTTACGGATTCGGTCACACACTGGCATTATACCGGCGACTGGCATTTTTATGATGAAAACGGAAAACTTATCCGAATTAGGAATTATGTGAATGGCGAACTGTATTCTGATAAAAAAACCGACGGCCTATAACCAGCACATCTTTTCCTGTTTGCGGAGTTTAACGTTGCAAAAAGATTGCAACGGAAAGTACGGCAAAAGGAAACGCCCAAAATCAAACGTATCTGTAACCAAAAACTACTTATTTTTAGCTTCTATCCAGCGCGACAGGTATTTTGTGCTGGCCAGCGAATGGTGCTGCAATATCGACCCGATGAAGTTTCGCCGCCTGTGAATTGCCAGATTTGTTTGAATTTCTAACATGGTATCGATTACTTTTTGTCCGAAAATTTGTTTTGAATAGCGGTTGTTGACAATTGCTAGTCCGTTTGATTGCGCTTGTTTCCACAACGTTTCATTTTGGTACAATTCGGCTGCGGCTTCTGCAATTTCATCTGGATCGTTTGCTATGATGCCATTCCACGCGAAGTTTCCATGCATTGATTCGGCACCGATTGTTGTCGTTACACTTGGCGTTCCGCATTGCATCGCTTCAATAAGCTTTCCTTTGGCCCCGGCCCCAAAACGGATTGGCGCTAAAACAACGCGTGCATTTTTTACAACGGTTGTCGCAAACATTGCTCTTCCGTTGATAAAGAATTTTTCAGATGGTTTGTGCAATTGCAATACTTTTTGCGATGCGTAAGCACCATAAACCTGAAGCGAAACATCAGGCAACAATTTGCGGATTCGCGGCCAGATAGTCTCCTTTAAATATTGGACGGTGTTCCAATTGGGCTCGTGCAGAAAGTTTCCGATGAAGATAAAATCTTTCCGTCCTAAAAAATCAGGCCAGGTTTCTATAACACCTTCATCAATTTTAGCAACTAAAAAAGGAAGATAATGCAACAGTGAGGCATCAATTTTAAATTCGTTTTGCAACAAATCCATTTCGGTTTCAGAAATGATCAGCGAAAGATCACAGCGCAAAATGCTTGCAATTTCCCTTTTTGCAGTATCCGAAAATAAATCGTGGATCGAAAATTCCCGTTTTTCATTAAATGCCAACTGTCTTGCGAGGCGTAAAAAATGCAAATCTTCAGTGTCTAAAATCCGTAAGGCATTAGGGCAATTTTCGGCAACGCGCCAGCCGAATTGCTCTTCGGTCACAAAACGGTCAAACAACACCATGTGCGGATCTAATGTTTTTACGAATGCATCAAACGAGGCATCATTCAATACAATCGAAACTTTTTCGACGCCAATCTGAGTCACATCAAAAGCAAATTCGCTATAGGAAGCAGCTGAAGCAAAAATGATCTCACAGCCATTTTGCTGCAACAATCCGATCAATTGAAGCATTCGGGTTCCGGCCGCAGACGAATTGGGCTCCGGCCACACCAGACCAATAATTAAAATTTTCTGATTCTTCATTATAAATTGTATGCCTGCAAAATAACTGTTTTATATGCGGATTAAGTAATGTTTTTAAGTCAAAATTACATCCAAAGCAAATCTGCAATGCAAATACAACCAGGCATTTATACCATATTTAATTTTTTGGCGTTACTTTTGTAAGGCCGCTGCCCGATGATTTTCAGGCTGAGGCATCATCAATCACTAATCACCCGAAGCGCAACAGTCCCTGACCATCGGGATTTCACAGCGCAACGAAAAAAAACAAATCATGCTTAAACAATTCTTCATCCTGTGTTCCGGGGCCGACAAAAATTTGCTCGAAAATTGCTCCGAAGGCGAACAAACCAAATTTGCAGGCATTGGTGCCACTGTGTTTTTCACCGCCGTTATGGCTTTTATCGCTTGTGCTTATGCGCTTTTTACCGTATTTGACAGCATTTATCCTTCAATCGCTTTTGGATTGGTTTGGGGATTGCTGATTTTTAACCTCGACCGGTTTATTGTTTCGACCATTCGCAAACGCGATAGTTTTGGTAGCGAATTCCTTCAGGCAACGCCACGAATTGCATTGGCAATCATTATTGCAATTGTCATTTCCAAACCACTGGAAATCAAAATCTTTGAAAAAGAGATCAATACGGTTTTATTGAAAGAGAAAAATGCAATGGCTTTGGCCAATAAAAAACAGGTCGCCGATTACTTCAAAGCGGATCTTGAAAACAACAAAGCCCAAACTGACAGCCTGAAATCGGAAATCACAAAAAAGGAAAAGGAAGTCAACACGCTTTACGACACGTATATTACCGAGGCTGAAGGCACAAAAGGCACGATGATATTAGGCAAAGGCCCTGTTTTTAAAGAAAAAATCGAAAAGCACGATTTGGCTAAAGCCGAACTCAGCGCGCTCCGTAAAACCAATCTCGACAAAATTGCAGAAAACGACAAAAAAGCCAAAACCCTGCAAATAGATCTCGATAAAAAAGTGGCCGATACCAAACCTATAATCGACGGCTTTGACGGATTGATGGCGCGAATTAATGCTTTGAACAAACTCCCTTGGCTGCCTTCATTCTTTATTATGCTGTTATTTCTAGCCATTGAAACTTCCCCAATTATTGCAAAGCTCTTGTCTCCGAAAGGTGAATATGACTTTAAACTTGAAGATATCGAAACGGCACTTAAAACCACCATTTTACAAGACAAATACCAGCGGGAATTGCTTGTAAAAACCAGCGCGTCTATGCACGATAAAGTCTATGCTGATATATCTGAAGATAAAAAACTTTATGACCTGCAACGCAGCAAAGCCACCGAATTACTCGAACTTCAGGCGGAAAATTTTGTAGCCAAGCAAAAGAAGACGATGCAGTAATTTCTTGAAGCAAAGTGATTTATTCTTACCTTTTGCATTCTTATCCAAAGCCCTAAAATATCCCATGCGCAGCAGCTTTAAATTCGTTCCCCTTCCGTTATTTTACAGATTTTTTCTGCTTGTTTTATTGCTTTCGAGTTTGCAAAGCACTGCGCAAGATACAATTGTCGCAGTGATCGATTCGGTAAAAAACGACAGCGTCAATGCTTCGATGTGGAAAAATTTAAAATACGACGGGCGGAATATCTGGGGCGGAATCAAACACGCTTACACCCAGCCTTTCAAATGGCAGAAAAAAGACTTCTTGACTTTTGGTGCGGTGGCAACCGGAACGGCACTTTTATTTCTTGCAGACGATGAAACCAGCGATTATTTCATAAACCAGGGCAAAGGTGCGCCGCGTGACATCAAGCAATTTGGCTGGTATTTTGGAAGCCCACAAAACAATTACGGCATTACCGGCGGCGTGTATTTATTTGGATTGTTGACCGACAACGAAAAGATCAGGAAAACAGGCGTTTTGTTGATTGCTTCGGCAACTGCTTCGGGAGTCATTCAGACTTTTGCAAAAACAATCGTAGGCCGCGGCAGACCGATCCTTCGCGAAGGCCCCGCTTCTTTTGAACCTTTATCGGGAAAACCGAGTTACAATTCGTTTCCATCCGGGCATACGGTTTTGAGCTTTACGACCGCTTATGCGATTGGAAAACAATTTAAAAATCCGTGGATCAAATCGGGAATATATGCCGTTGGCATGGTGGCCCCGATTTCGAGGCTTTGGGCAGGCGCACATTGGCTTACTGATGTGGCTTTGAGCACCGCTTTAAGTGTTGCCGTTGTGGACGGGATTGACAACTACCTCAACAAAGAGAAAAAGTACAAAGCCGATCCTACAGCCAAAAAGATTTCCTGGAATTTCCAATTCACCGGCAATACGGTCGGGATTGCGGGTAGTTTTTAAATTACATGTGGCTCAAGATTTCCTTTTTCAGGTTGTCGTATTCGCCTTGTAAAATCAGGCCATTGTCAAGGAGTTTCTTGTAATTTTGCAGTTTTTCGAACAATTCTTCATTTGTCAGTTCCCCTAAAGATCTTTCTTTTTCGACTTGTGGAAATCCGTCCGGATGTTGTTTCTCATCTCGGTAGCCAGATTGCGCCACCGGAATGATTTCGGCAAAATTGGTAACCTCTTCGGTTTCGACTTCTTCGATCACTTCGGCTTCTTCGATAATTTCAGTTGTTGCAGATACTGACGAAACTGTTTCTGGCTGTGAAATTTCCCCGGTTGGAACAATCGGAGCAATATTTACAAAAGCGCCTTCTTTCAATAATTCCAATTGCTCTTTCGCGTAAGTATAAATTTTTCTAGCCTGTGTCTTTGGCAGGTAATCGATTGAAACCTGAATGTCCGTTTTGGTTGAAAATGAAAACTCAGAACCTAAAATATTTTCTTTTACGACAGTCCCAACAATATCTTCCCATGAATAATCGGTAAAATCCATAGACAAGCCTAAATTTTTCGGCTTGCACATGATGATGCGCTTGTTTGTAAGCACAATGCTGTCGGGAAACACCGTGATTGCTGGCTTTTTCTGAACGCCAATATATCCGATTTCCTCATTTTTCATCAGCAAATCGTTGAGTTTTGTTGTGATTTTTTCAATCGCCTTCGGATCTTGCTCTTCGTTCAGGAATTTTTTGATCTGTTCTTTCATGTCGTTTTTAAATTGCATTCAAATTTAATAAAAAACGCAGCTACTGCCCGTTTATTTCGCCCTGAATTTTCTTGGTCAGGCTTTTAAAAACCAATTCATAAGAATGGTCGATGAGTTTTTTGAGCATCGCATCGGAAACGTCATTGTTGATCCCAATCGTATTCCAATGCGCTTTGCTCATGTGAAATCCGGGCTTGATGTCGTCGTATTGCGCCCGCAACTCTTCGGCATATTCGGGGTCGCATTTCAAGTTTACTGATGGTTTGCCCGACTCCCATGCGCTCAGCGAAGACAAGGCAAACATTTTACCGCCAACCTTAAACACCAAAGTATCTTCATCAAATGGAAAATGCTCCGTCACAGCATTTTTAGAAAGACAATATTCAAAGTATTGTTGTATGTTCATGATTCAATGTCGTAAATCTCATTTGCTATTTGATCACTTTCTCCATCATTTTCTCCGGATGCGCCAACAATTTAAAGCCGAATTTCTCATATAAAAAATGTGCGTCGGTAGTTGCGAGCCGCCAAATTTTAAGCTGTTGTAATTTTGGGTCTTCGAGCATAGCTTTGACCAATAACGAAGAATATCCGTTTCCGCGTTGTGTTTCAGTAATAAAAACATCCATCATATAAGCAAAAACCACATAATCCGTAATCACGCGAGCGAAGCCGATTTGCTTGCCGTCGAGATAAATCCCAAAGCAATGCGAATTGTCGATCGTGGCTTGCACTTCCTCAGTCGTTCGTCCAGCCGCCCAGTAGATATCCTTCAGGAAATGCTGGATAAACGGCACATCGAGCCTGCTTTTATCTGTAGAAATTTCAATCATATTTTGTATAAAACGGGTTTGCTTGGAGAAGCGTCATTTTCAAACGAAGCAATCTGCAAATTCAGGAAATAACTGCCGTCGGGAATGTCATCCGACACAAAAATCAGTTCTGTAATCGTTGCATCCAGCCGTGCGTCGGCATTTAAAACTTCTATATCTGTAACATTCCAAAAGGCTTTGTGCGCCAGTAATTTTCCTTCATCACGCTCTTTATCGACACTTGGCAAATCGATCAACAGGTGCTTGATGCCGCTTTCGCGGATGTAAACCGCCGCAGCTTCGTCGAGATACGGCGGGTTTGTATTGGAATATTTTCTAGACAATTTTTCGCTATCATTTGGTAATGTCCGAATGACGATCGCTTCCGGTGTTTTTCCTTCAAGCGCGGCCATGATCTGAATTTTTGTGATCACATGATTTTCACCTTGTTCATAAGGCCTGAGCGTGATCAATTCTGCCGTAAAGAAGAACGTTTTTAAGCTTTGATTGATGCTATAAAATTCTTTAGTAATGTGTCCGAGACATTCGGTGTGCGTTCCGTGCCCGTGCGGATTGAACTGGAAGTTGTTGAAATTGGTAGAGGAATTTCCGGCAGAAACTTTTCCGATCCAGTCGCCAGACTTTACCGGTTCAATTACCGGTTTTTCTAAATACCACGCAATTGGGTTTTGATCGGAATTGGTCAACGGGATCGAAATGTCGAGCGGTTTTGAAAAATCAATTTCAAAGTTTTTATTGTTGTGGTTTATCGTTGCTTTCAAGAATCGGATTTTAATCCAAATTTACCAAAAACAAATCACTTGCGATTCCGTCTGCGAGAAACTTTCCTTTTTTTGTGGTGGTCAAGACCTCGTTTTCGATAGAAAGCAATTCATTCGACAGAAATTTCTGCGACTGCTCTAATAAAAATTCCAGGTATTTTGTCCCAAATTCAGTTTGAATCCGATGCAATGAAATGCCCCAGATCGTTCGCAATCCGGTCATAATGTATTCGTTATAGCGGTCTGTAGTCGAAAGGCTTTCTGCTTCAGACGGCAAGATGTTTTCTCCTAATTTTTTAAGGTAAATCGAATTATTCGCGACGTTCCAGCTTCTTGAAATGCCGTTGTAACTGTGTGCCGAAGGCCCGATTCCGATGTATTTTTTTCCAAGCCAGTACGCCGAATTGTTTTTTGAAAAGTAATTTTCCTTCGCAAAATTCGACAGTTCATAATGGATAAATCCGTTTTCCTGCAAAGTGTCAACCAAAATCTGGAAATGTTCCTGGGCAACTTCATCTTTCGGTTCGGCGATTTTTCCGGTCTGAATAAGTTTTTTCAGCGCAGTTTTCGGCTCGACCGTTAACGCATAACTCGAAATGTGTGGAATGCCGAAGCTCAAGGCGGTTTCGATGTTGTGCTTCCATTTTTCGTTGCTCATCCCGGGCATGCCGTAAATTAAGTCAATTGAAATGTTATCGAAATATTTTGTGGCTTCCGCCAATGATTTCCGGGCTTCAACCGAAGAATGTGCGCGGTTCATCATCACGAGATCGTCTTCAAAAAATGACTGGATACCGATGCTTAAACGGTTTATCGGGGAGTTTGCTAGTTCTCGAATTCGTTCGTCAGATAAATCATCGGGATTGGCTTCAAGCGTAATTTCGGGATTTGCCGAAACTTCATAATGTTCGTAAACCGCATCAATCAAAAATTGCAATTCAAAATTTGTCAAGACACTTGGCGTTCCGCCGCCGAAGTAAATCGTTTTTACAACTTCATCTGACTCGCCATTGCGCAGCTTCAATTCGTTGGCCAAAGCCAGAACAATCGCTTCTTTATTTTTCACTGAAGTCGAAAAATGAAAGTCGCAGTAATGGCAGGCTTGCCTGCAAAAAGGAATGTGGATGTAAATTCCGGACATAATTTGGTTAATGGAAATTACTTTTTTACGCGCTCTTCATTCTGCTTCACGAAAGCATCCCAACCCGAATAACTTTTAGCGCCGACGACTTTTCCCGAGTTAAAAAAATGACAAACCGCTGCGGCCAAACCATCTGTGCTGTCGAGGTTTTTGGGCAGTTCTTTCAATCCCAGCAACTGCTGGAGCATTTTAGCGACCTGTTCTTTGCTGGCATTTCCGTTTCCGGTGATTGCCATTTTTATTTTTTTGGGCTCGTATTCTGTAATCGGAATCTGGCGTGATAAACCTGCAGCCATCGCCACGCCTTGTGCGCGTCCGAGCTTGAGCATCGATTGCACATTTTTTCCAAAAAAGGGCGCTTCAATCGCAATTTCGTCCGGATGGTGCGTTTCTATGAGTTCAATCGTGCGCTCAAAAATGACCTTGAGTTTGGTATAATGGTCGTCGTATTTGGACAGGATCAATTCATTCAGCTGTAAAAAATGCATGTTTTTGTTGACCACTTTGATCAGCCCGAAACCCATAATCGTCGTTCCCGGATCGATTCCCAATATGATGCGCTCGTTTGCCAATTTTATTTGTTATTTTGCTTGATGGTTCGAATTCCCGACAAAGCTAAGCAATTCCTGATTGTGGCGGTCAAACTTTTGGTCGTAGCCGGCGCTTTTTATTTTATCTACAACCAGCTTGCGAACAACGACAAGCTTGACTGGGAAAAATTTGCAGAAAAATTCCAGAAAAATTGGTCGGTCTTGGGGATTATTTTTCTTTTATCACTGAGTGTTTTAAACCGTTTTTTTGAGATTTTGAAATGGCAGAATCTGGTTTCTTATTTGCGTCCGATTTCAATTAATGAAGCGACAAAACACGTACTCGCAGCTTTGACCGCTTCCATTTTTACACCGAATGGCATTGGCGAATATGCCGGGAAAGCATTGTATTTCGACAAATCGGAAACCAAAAAAATCATTTTCCTGAACCTCATCAACAACGGAATCCAGATGGTTTTGAGTGTCGTTTTCGGCATTATCGGATTGCTGTATTTTAATGCGAATTACGAAATTATCAACCCCAAAACAGTCGCGGTTATTTTTGGCGTTTTTGTCGTTCTAGCTTTCGTTTCTTTCTTCTTCAAAGGTTTTGCGGTCAAAGGCTATTCGCTTGAAAAATTGATCCATAAAATCAATCAAATTCCAAAGAAAATCCATCGGAAAAACATTGTTCTGGGCATTTGCCGCTATTTGTTTTTTTCACACCAATATTACTTTTTATTCGTCGCATTTGATGTGCATTTGCCGTATTTCATCTTAATGTCAGCCATTGCGTCAGTATATTTTTTAGCATCTTCATTGCCCACTTTCCAGTTTCTGGATTTTGCAGTAAAAGGCAGTGTGGCCGTTTTTTTCTTCGGACTGTTGGGCGTCAACGAATGGATTGTTATTTTTATCAGTACGCTGATGTGGTTTCTAAATGTAGTGTTGCCCGTCGCAATCGGAAGTTATTATGTGTTGAATTTTAAAACGACAAGAGCCGCATGATTTTTTTAATCGTACTGATTTTCATCCTGATTTATTACGTAACAATTTTACAATTGATTTACGGGCTTAAGAAAGTGCCTTTATTCGTTGCTGAAAAATCAACACCCGGAACTTTTTTTTCAATTGTAGTTCCGTTTCGAAATGAAGCTGAAAATTTACCGGATTTGCTCGAAAGTTTTAGAAAACTCGATTATCCGGTTGATTTGTTTGAGCTTATTTTAGTTGATGATTTTTCAACAGACAACTCGGTGCGATTGATTTTTGACTGGCGGATGGCAAACGGAAATTACCAGGTGACTTTGCTTGAGAATATCAAGATTTCTGGTTCGCCAAAAAAAGATGCGATTTCAAGAGCAGTTCCAATTGTAAAAAGTGAATGGATTGTTACGACCGACGCCGATTGCATAGTCAATTTAGGCTGGCTGCAGACTTTAGACGCTTTCATCAGAAATGAAGGCGTTTCCATGATCGCCGGATCGGTTTCATATTCAGGTCAAAAATCTTTTTTACATCATTTTCAGCAATTGGATTTAATGAGTTTGCAAGGCGCAACGATTGGCAGTTTTGGTATCAATTTGGGATTTATGTGCAACGGCGCGAATTTCGCTTACACCAAATCCTTGTTTCAGGAACTCGGCGGATTTACGGGAAATAGCCATACAGCCAGTGGCGACGACGTTTTTTTATTGCAAAAAGCGGTCGCAAAATTTCCCGAGAAAGTTAAATACTTAAAGTCAAAAGAAAATATCGTTTTGACCAAACCGTTAAATTCCTGGAAAGCGCTTTTTAACCAACGCGTACGCTGGGCTTCAAAGACCGGATCATACCAAAGTGTTTTTGGAAAAGATCTAGCTGTCATCGTTTTCATTGCAAACTTTCTTTGCCTTTCGGCTTTTGCGTTATGCTTTTTTACCAACTTTTCGTGGTTTCATTTCGGAATTTTATTCGGAATTAAATTTTCCGTCGATGCAATGTTGCTTTATAAAACGAACTACTTTCTAACCGGAAAAAGGTTGAGATTTTTGATTTTTGGAAGTTTGCTTTATCCTTTCTTTTGCGTGGCTGTTGCTTTGTATGCGACGGTTGGAAAATATGAATGGAAAGGGCGAAAGTTTTAAATTGGGATTATTTTGGAAACCAGTGCCTAGCCCGGATGGAAGCGGCATCCTTTTGCGGCGAAGCGCGGCGGAGCCGGAAAAGATATAGCGGACAGCCGGAACAGCTCCTAAAAAATTTATTGTACGTTTAAAATTACCGGAAGCACGAACTGTGTTTTCACCGGAATGCCCCGTTTTAGTGCCGGATGAATGTCGGGGAAATCGACCAGGCGCGTTTTGATGATGCTGTCGATCGCTGCTGCGTTGTATGAAAGTGAATCGATGCCTTGTGTTTCGAATTCCATGGTGGCGTTTGGCAAAACCGTAACTTTGACGTTGATCGTGTCGCCTTTGGGATAGCGTACACCAAGGGTGTCTATGTTGAGCTTTTGCTGGATCAGCGATGTCAGGTATTCGAAAAAACACTGTTTTTTTTGGTCTTTATCGGTGATTGAATCACAAGAAGTGACCGACGGAAATTCGTCTACTTCATTCCAGTTGATCGCTTTGAGTTCCTTTTGCAGCAAATCCTGTTCAGACGGAACCTGCTTCGGGAAATATTGGCACGAGCCAAAAATCAGCGGAAAAACAAGGAGTATCAGGAATTTTTTTCTCATATTCGTCTTAGGAAGCGTGCAGTTTTTTAAGCGCCTAAAAATACAATTTTAATTTTCAAAAATAGTAAAAAATACTTTTATGGATGTTGCGCTGCTGATTATTGCGTTTGTTTGTATGATTTTAGGGATTCTGGGCAGTTTTTTACCGGTTTTGCCCGGCCCAGGATTGAGTTGGCTTGGAATTTTGCTATTGTATTTTACGAATGCGATTCCGATGAATTACTGGATTTTGGGAATTACTTTTTTGATCGCGGTGGTGATCACGATTTTAGATTATGTGATTCCGGCTCAGGGCACTAAGCGTTTTGGTGGCAGTTCGTATGGCGTTTGGGGAACGAATATTGGGTTGGTTGTGGGGATTTTTGCGCCGGTGCCGTTTGGGTTTATGATTGGGCCGTTTCTTGGGGCTTTTGTAGGTGAGCTGATTTACAATTCAACCGATCACGAGCGTGCGCTGAAAGCCGCAACCGGATCTTTTATTGGTTTCCTGGTTTCGGGTTTTGTGCAGTTTGTGGTGGGTGTGGGATTTTTAGGACTGTTTGTTTGGGTGGTTTGGGATTATCGGAAATTTTTGTTCTAGCGAAGCAGCTAAACAAGATGAAGTTAAACCTTAAGGAGTAAATGCCTTTAAAAATGATTAATCTATTAAAAAACTGGCATGAAAATAATAAAATCGCTCTTTTTAATTTTGTTTTGTAGCTCAATGACCAATGCTCAGGATGCTAAAATTGACTCAAGTAATTATTGTAATTTTTATGATGACAGAACACCATATCCCGAAATTAAATCATATCGTTTGACAGAAACCATGGTCATTGATATTGTTTCGGATGAGATGGAAAAGTTAGGTTATAAATGGATCAATGATTACAGAATTATAAAAATAGATTCAGGTAGCTATATTACTTCAATTTGTTATTCTGATAAATCCAATTGTGGGTTTCTACTAGAGAAAATTACTGAATTGGCACCAGATCAAAGAAATCGAAATGTCGTCAGCTTAGAGAAAAAATTGAATGGATTTGACTATGGTGAGAAAATAGTTCATTTAGACGGAACATATGAATTTGTAAAGATCCAAGAGATTCCAACAAACTTGCATATCCTTAAAATTGCTGATTATTTTTATCAGACTAGTGGTGATCAAAAAAAGAACAGAAAATTAGTTTCAAAAGAATTTATAACAGAACTGTTAAGGAACGATGTACGAAAGTTTTTAGCAAAAATAAAACCGTAGCGCATTGATTTCATTCCCATAAAATCAATACAAAAACTTCAGAATAACCCTAAAAACAAAAAAGCCATCCACAAAAGTGGAAAGCTTTTCATTGGTCTAACTACTAAACCTGAGGCTTTCGCCTCGAAACAACACAACTATTTTGAATGCTTTTCCCTTAAAAGAGAACCGCATCAGAGGATACTTTTATTGGGCAAAAAAGGTTTCCATCTCTGAAAACCTTCTCCCAATTTAGCGGTCTGGACGGGACTCGAACCCGCGACCCCATGCGTGACAGGCATGTATTCTAACCAACTGAACTACCAAACCTCTGCTTTATTGCGGTTGCAAATATACTACACATTTTGACATCTGCAAACGTTTGGGTGAAAAATATTCATCCTTTTTTTTGACGCTTATCCAAAGGATTGTTTTTCAACCAAATATGTAGTGATAATTTTTTCGAAATTCTCGCCTACGCTCACCGGAACGTACTTTATTTTGTTCTGCGCACAGGTTAAAGCCAATTTCTTGAAGTATGCTGCGACTTGTTTTTCATAGGCTTCCTTGACATTCTCGGCAAAAATGTTGACTTCATCGCCAGATTCCAGGTCGATAAATTTGCGGGGCGCGTTGTCAAAATCAAAATTAAGTTCAGTTTTGCTGTCGATGACGTGAAACAACACGACTTTGTGCTTGTCGTGTTTAAGATGCTGTAAGGCCGTAAACAAGGCATCTTCATTTTCCGACTGAAACATATCTGTAAAAAGCACAATCATCGAACGGCGGTGCATTTTCTCGGCAATCTGGTGCAGGAATTTGATTGTGTCTGTGCTTTTGGATTGTGTTGGGCTGTCGAGCAGGCTTTCGAGCTTGTTCAACAGCATCCTGTGGTGGCGGTCGCTGCCTTTTTCAGGTGCATAATATTCGTAAGTATCAGAATAAACACTCAGTCCGGCGGCATCTCGCTGCTTTTTGAGCAAATTCATCAATACGGCCGAAGCCAATACTGAAAATCCGATCTTATTGTGAAAAAAAGGTTCATTGTTTGGAAGTTTTGGGTAATGCATTGACGACGAATTGTCGATGATCAAATGACAACGCAGATTCGTTTCCTCTTCATAGCGCTTCGTATACAAACGGTCGGTTTTGGCAAATAATTTCCAATCGATGTGCTTGGTGCTTTCACCGGAATTGTAGACTTTATGTTCGGCAAATTCGGCAGAGAAACCGTGAAACGGACTTTTATGCATACCTGAAATAAAACCTTCCACAATTTGGCCCGCAAGCAGCTCGAGGTGCGCAAATCCCGAGATCTTTTCTATTTGTGATTCAATCTTCATAAATCCAAAGGTATCGAAAGATTGAATGATTAAAAAATTAAAACCTGCTTAAAACTGCAATCGCGGCTAGGCAACGGGCATTGCAGTT
>Ga0247805_1000811_pt1 | contig 15618 bp, 12 predicted proteins | sample UWRJL044104R1_FD_180930 | JGI IMG/M metagenome (GOLD analysis project Ga0247805, IMG submission 180930) | Plant litter microbial communities from Arlington Agricultural Research Station in Wisconsin, United States - UWRJ-L044-104R-1 | ecosystem: Environmental > Terrestrial > Plant litter >... | reverse complement strand
GGCGTTTAACAGCACCACATTTTTAAGTTTATCCGCTTCGGTATTTTTATAAAACAAATGGACAGACCTGTAGGCTTGCTCCAGCTCCCTGGTACTTTCCAGCGCGGTTCCAATATTTTTGTTTAGATTTTCTTCAGCAAGGTTCAGTTTTTCGGTGCTTTGTTCAACCATATCTGCAACAGATGTAGAGGATTCGAGCACATCAATCCAAAGCTGAATTTTCTTTTTCAGTTCTTCACGTTCTTTCTTTTTTTCATCACCGGTTAAAAAGATCTGCTTCCTGGCTTTCCTTTCGGGGTTCAAATTTTGAAGGCCGTCAACTGTGGCTTCTAACAAATCGAAACCGCCAACTTTAGCCAGCTTTTCTAAATTATCTTTAAGTGAGGTTTTTGCTATAGTCTTGCCTTCGGCTGGTTTAAAACCTGCTTCAGACGTATTTTGGTCTGTTTTTAATTCTTGAGGATTTGACATGTCTGCTAAGCGGTTAGGTTATTTATTCTGCTCCAATTCATCAACAAAGTTCTTTAAAGCGCTAATGAAAGCCGACTTAGTTTCTTCGTCGTCAAGCGTAGCCTTTAAGGTTTTGTTAGATTTCAATTGTTTGATTACATTCAGTGACATCTCTCGCTCGATATTAACATTGGTAAGGTAATTACTTTGATTGATGATATTTTTTACACCGAAATCTCCCAGATCGTTAAAATTGATTGTTTCATTAACAGTACTTCCGTCTTGTTTTTCGAAGGATACTTTTACGTTTGGTTTATAATGCTGGAATACTTCCTTCACCGTTTTTAGTCCTTCGACCTTTTCTGGTTTTATTGGTTCGTTATCGGTAAGTTTTTGTACAAATAGCGTTTTGTTATAGGCAATTTCTGCGAAAGCTTCTGAAGCGTCAACTTTTCGTTCATTACCTCCAATTTCATAGTTAAACATAGTATGTTGATTTAGGGTTATGGTTAATTTTTATAATAATATCATAGTTAACGTTTTAACTCAATTATTGTTCCAATATTATACCTTCGGGCTGAATAATGTTCCATTCTAACTGATCTGTAGCCTGGTGTTTGCTGACTTTAATCTTAGATCCTTTCTTTAACTCACCAGAAATGATGTACTTAGAAATTGGTCTGCGTAACAGATTCCTGATGACGGCCGACAATTGCCTTGCTCCATACTTGGGCGTAAATCCATCTAAAGCGATCATTTTCTTGGCATCTTCTGCGATCTCAAATTCGATCCCCATTTTATTCAGAGACTGGATCAGGCTATTTAACTGGATTTCGAAAATGCGCACCACATTGCTTTCATTAATTGGTGCAAAAGGAACAATTTCTGAAATTCTGGCTAAAAATTCAGGGCGGAAATGCCCGGCCATAACTTCCATCAATTGGTTCGAAGCAGGGATCACACCTTTTCCAATCTGTTCTGCGATCCACTCACTACCAATATTTGAGGTAAAAAGAATCAATGAGTTGCTAAAATCACCTTCTTTACCTAAACGGTCGTGCATGTGCCCCTCATCCAGAATTTGAAGGAAGGTATCGAAAACTGAGGGATGTGCTTTTTCAATTTCATCAAATAACAGTACTGAATATGGCTGCTGCCTGATTTTATTGACCAGCAAGCCTCCTTCTTCGTAGCCCACATAGCCTGGAGGAGCTCCATAAAGTAATGCGGCACTGTGTTCTTCTTTAAACTCCGACATATCGAAGCGGATCATCGCCTTTTCATCGTTAAATAAAAATTCGGCTATGGATTTGGCCAATTCGGTCTTACCTGTACCTGTCGGTCCCAGTAGGAAGAATGAACCAATAGGCTGACCTTTTTTGTTCAGCCCACTCCGCGATTCCAATATCGCATCTGAAACTGCTTTAAGCGCCTGATCTTGTCCTACAACACGCTTTTTCAGGTATTGCTCCATGTTCAACAGTTTCTCCTTCTCACCGGCTTGCAGTTTTCCCATTGGGATACCTGTTTTGTAAGCAACGATAGAAGCAATGTCCTGTTTGGTAATCCGATCGCTCTTTTCTGCAGCATATTTCTTCAACTCCTGAAGGCTACGATCTATATATTCACGATATTCATCCGCAATTTCAAAGGCATCTGTCTGTGTTTCATCCGTTAAACGGCCCAGCAAAACCGGGCTCAATTTATTCTGAAGTAAGGAGAACAGCCATTTATAATCGGCGAATTGCTCGGCTTCTGATTGCGCTTCGTTGCCCCTTAATGCATCTAAATCCGCCTCTAAGCCATCAATAACCTGATCAGAGGTATCGTTCATCATTTTCATAGCAGCCATGGTCCTGTCCAGCAAATCAAAAGCAGAATCCGGGAGTCTCCGGTCTTTCATATAGCGTTTAGCCAAGCGAACACATTCGCCCAATGCATCGGGATCAATACTTAAGGTATGATGCTCCTCATACTTTACAGCCAGTTTCTGCAGCATTTTTATGGTGCTCTCCTCATTTGGTTCATTCACCTGAAGCACTTCAAAGCGCCTACTAAAAGCTTGTTCCGGTTCAATGATTTTACGGTACTCATCAATAGTCGTTGCCCCGATTACCGTTATTTCTCCACGCGCAAGTTCTGGTTTTAATAGATTGCCAATACCTGCACCCAATGGCCCTTTGCTATCCAATAAGGTATGAATCTCATCAATAAAAAGCACCGCCTTTTCAAATTGCTTAATTTCCTTAATGATATTTTTTAAGCGGTCTTCTATTTCTCCTTTGTAGGACGCACCGGCAATGAGCGATCCTAAATCGAGCTCAAAAAGCTGAACCGGCTTTAACCGGTCAGGGACATTCTGGTTTACAATATCGATAGCAAAACCATCAACCAGTGCCGTTTTACCTACACCGGCATCTCCTGTAAGGATCACATTTGGTTTCGTTCTGCGACAAAGGATCTCCATCATCATACGGGTCTCTTTATCCCTGCCGATGATCGGATCTGTTTTACCGTCCCGAACCATTTGCAATCTGTCCATACAGTACTTATGCAGTGCATTACCCGTACTTTTTTGTTCCGCAGCCGCACCTGACTTATTTGGAGAAACGACACTTGAAATTTCCTCATCTTTTAAATAGAGGTCTAAAATTTCGCGCTCCTTAATTGGAAAAGATTTCAACTGATCTGGTTGAAATCCGACACCTGGTTTTGCCAATGCCGCCAATACACAAACCGGTGTAATTAAATCTAAACCCAATTTAATGCGAATATGATCTGCTTCTTCAAAAATAACAGCAATTTCTGCCGCACCGCTGACCGTATCGCTAAGACTTGCCGATTTTGCCTGCTCATCAATACGGACCTCTGCCCATTCGCTGATGTATTCATCATCTTTTCCGATTGAGGTAATGAAGGCACGTAAACCGACGTCCTTATGCATCAATCCTTTGAGCAAATGAGCGGCAGAAAACACTTCATTTCTATATTCTTTTGCAAGCGACTGTGCAATGTGCAGTGCCGTTTTTACCGATTCGCTTAAATTTGTAATTGCCATATGCCTCAATTGGTTTTTGGCAAAACTGCCTGGTTAAAATTATTTTCGGTGATGTAATAATAGTTTTTGCCGTTAGATACAAACTGCTGCTCAATCTGTGTGGCCCTTTTAATTTGCTGTACGGATTGATTTAATAGATTAATATAGTTTTCAAATTGATCCAACGGCATTTTTGAAGGTCTGTTTAAATCACCTACGGTGTACTGTGTAAGAAACTCATTATTCAAAGGCAGGCCGGTTACCAATTTAATGTAGCTGGCTAAAGTCATGGCTTTTACCGCTCCTGATGAAACTTTCATGCCAAGCAACTGGTTAGGTACTTTTAAATAATTTTTAACCAGCTTGCTCCGGAAAGAAGATTGATCTGCCTGGAGATTTTGTCCAAGCATTGTAGAAAAGATGTCTACGATCTGTTTGTACTCCATGTTATTTAAAACAATAGCATATTGTAAAGTACTGTGGTTATTCTTCACCAGATCAGCAGGTAAGTTTGCTGTGCTATAATATTTGAAGGCATTGTGTGGCATACGGTCGGCTACCTCTTCGCCTGCAGGTCCAGAAAGTAAGCCTTCTACATCCGGTGAAAGATTTTTACGGGATATGCCTGTCAGCCGGAATGCACTGTCCAGCGAACTCACCTGATTGTAAATATCCATTTTAGTTTCTTTTACAAAGCGGCGCAAGGCAATGGTCATGCTCTGATTCGGATTTACTGTTCCCTTGGTAGGAAAAACAATACCACCTTGGATTAAGCTGTTTTTAGGATAATCCAGGTAGTAAGAAATTGAATCCTGCAGACTTGTATTGTAAGGTTGGAAGCTCTTTAAACCTTCCCCCTTAACCATTGTATTTTTTCTGTATTCGGCAGCGCGGATGGCGGATTCTGAAATCAGCTTACGCGATTGGATGACGAAATCATTGAATGAGGCATTGTAATCACTGTACACTTGTAAGGCTAAAATCCGCGCGTCAGCAAGCGCAACCTGCTCACTCAATTCATTGATCAGATAGTTGTTGGTACCATTAATATTTCCTGTACTACCAACAAGCACAATTAAATTAGTTTCATTCTTTTTAGCCTTAAACAAATTTAAACCGGTTTTAAGTGCCTGGAAAACCGGCGCTTCGACCACCTGGCCATTACATCTCGTTGTATTTTTTGCCTGATCTGAGAAGAAGGTCATGATCTGCCTGTAATCATTCTGAATGGGGCTAACAAAAATCCCTTTGACTGAACATCCAGTTTCGCCACGGTACACGACACCACCATAGCTCACTTTGGTTCCTCTCCCAAAATCACCCATGATACTTTCAAAAGATGCAATGGTATTGGTCATACCGGAAAAATATTTGGTCATCGAGCTTCCCCCATCTACTATAAAGACAACATTGACCTTGCTTTTATTTTTACGCAGGTTCAAATAATCCTCATAAGATAGTGCAGAACCATTAATGGTTAATATTTTATTGTCTTTTTTATTGTAAACGTCAGTGGCAACGCCTACAGCATAAGTACCCGCATCATCAGAAATCACTGGTACGCTTCTTAAGATCAGGTTTTCTGCTGGTAATAAAGGATCTACGGAAAACATCGTTCCCCTGTTGATTCCATGTCCAATGACTGTTGAGGTCGAATCGTCATTGTCGTAACTGCCTGGTTTAACTGAAGTGATGTAAAGCCGATCTCCCCAGCTGTGTACTGCCTCGGCTGAAACCCATCCATAAATACTTTTTAGGGCATTATCTGCGACCAGCTGATCGTCAGAACCGATTAAATACTTTTTTCCGTCTTCTGATTTCTTATAGATATAAGCAATTTCGTGGAGCCTAACTTTACCGCGCCTGTCTTTAAGCTCCGGTGTGTTGTAAACCAGGATAGAATCGCTGCCATCGAAATAAAATTTCGGTTCGGTCAGCGCATTTTTACCATTGATAATCCCGATGGCTTTTTCTGCATAACCCGTTTTTTGGTTAGAGAATGACCGTTGCCACAACAGCAATTTAGATTTGGCTATCCAACCGTAACTGATGGCACTTTTTTTATCAGTTATTTTCCGTCCCCGGATCATTCCCGCTTTATATTTAACCAGTTTCAGGTAACCATTTTCTTCCTTAGAAACATAAAAAGGTTCCATAAAACTTAATTTTTTCATGATCAGACTTCCACCCGGAGAAGTAGTAGTATAGTTATCTTCCTGGTCGGAAAAAACGATCCAGGGCAGATTGCTACCACTGGTTGCATCGTTAACATTAATGGTTTCTGCTGGCTTCTCGTAAGATTTAGGCATGTATTTCACTTTTTTGCCAAATGATGCCGGCGATTGAGCATAGGCATAAGACGCTCCTAAAAACAGGATGATTAAGGCATAATATTTTTTCATAGTCTTGGTAGATGAACTGTAAAAAGAAGTTAGGATGTGAGTTTATTTGGTTTTTGTGGCGGCATCGCTAGTTGACGATGTTTCTGCCTGGGCCGTTCCTGAATGTTGTTTGATATTCAACAGGCTTGCACAGTTAGAATTTGGCTTAATGGTCAACTGGGCCTCATCGATTGCGATTTCGCCTCCAAAAGTTAATCCCATGCAGTAAGAATAAATGTCAGTCTGCTTCTTCTTGCCATTCATTTCTATATTTACCGTTACTTTTTCGTTGCTGCACATGTATTTGTTAACGAGGTAATAGTAATTGGCATTGAAATCGGCACCATTTGCTATGGCTTGCAGCCTGGCCCGGATGTCATCAATGGTTTTGCGTTCTCCATCGCCTGGAGCAACCAGATCAGATACGATGTCGGCATTGGGATCGGAAATCAAAATGGTTAAGAAAGCTGGTTTATGGCTTTTTTCTGTTCTGAGACGGACCACATATTTTCCGGGGGCGCGGTAAGTGTACAAGGCTGTTTTTCCTTTCACATCTACACGCCCGGTTTCACCGAAAGACCATTCGAAGTCCTTCCCTTGTCCATCTCCTTCTAAACGGATCTCTTCGTTAACCAGGCCAGCGGTAGGTCCACTGATGGTTAATGCAGTATCTACCACTGTCCGCACGGTATCCCTTACTGTTACCGGGAATTCCTGGCGCAGTTCTCCGTCTACAGTTAAACGTACAATATAGGTATCGGGCTTAGTGTAATGGTAAGAGCCGGTTTTTGAGGTTGCTTTTTCACCGTTTCCAAATTCCCATAACCACTTGGTGGCTTTTGGTGTGTTGTCGGTAAAAACTAAATCTTCATTTAAATAAATTTCATCTTTAACGATTTTCGCATCGATTGCTCTTTTTTCGAACAATGAACTCTTAAACAAGAAAATCAGGCCGGTTAAGAGCAGTACAGCCAGTAGGATGTAGAGAATAACATAGCCTTGCGAATTGGAATTAACTTGCTTGGTGTTTGTGTCGGACATAGTTAGCGTTTTTAATAGGTTGATTTTTAAGGGTTTTATCTTGAATATATGGTTTGCTGCAATTGATGCCTGTTGGTAATGCAGTCTTCCAATTGCTTTTTATATAATTCGATATCGGTGATGTTTCTATTTTGTTCTTGACGGTCGTAAAACAACCTGTCGTACAATTGAGCAGTCTGCACAAAGATTTTATACCGAGAATCTGATGCTTTGCGGTCAAATGCAGCTTTAATTGAGCCTAATGAAAGTTGAATGTCATTTTTTAAAAAAACAGCCTGCACATTTGGATTGTATCTGGTAATCTGCCTGAAAGTGGTATCAACTATAGGCATGGTTTCTTTCACCATATTTTCGAACACCTCGTTCTCGTTAATCTTAACTTCGAGTTCTTCTTTAGAAATTTCATGTCCTGAATTGCCGCTATAAAACATTCCAAAGCTTAACAGCCCAACAGTAAAAACAAACAGCGCCACAAAAAACAAGAACTGTTCTCGCCTTTCTTTTATACTTAATTTGATCATAATCCTTAATTATCGGCCATAAATACCGTTTCTAATCCTGTTGACTGCAGATCTGTTTACCCGTTGGCAATCGTAGACCTGCTCTTTATACCGTTGTATATCTCCCCTTGATTTGAGGAGGGAGTCTTGCAAATCGGCCATGGCACCCACATTATTGTTCAACTTTTGATACAAATCAAAACTTAGACTGGGATTGGCTTTCTTAGAAATCAAATCTTTTATCCTGTTATTGGCGGTTTGGATATCGTTAAGCAAAATGCTTTGTTTGCTCATTTCATTTGCATTATAATCCCGGTATTGGGCAAGCTCTTTAAAGCGGACCAGGATGAGGTCGAAATTTGTATTGATATCTTTTCTTAAATAAGATAGTTTTTCTGTTTCCTTTACTTTTTTATCGAGCAGGATATACTCATAATTAGAAGCAGCGAAAAAAAGATAAATACAAAAAATGGAGAATAAACTGAGGAATGCAAAGTTTAAAATAAACTTAAGGTAAGCACTCCTGATTTCGATGGCATTAATTGGTTTCATAACGGTTTTAATGGTCTTATATGGTAGTATATCAGCATTCAATTCAATAATCAACCCCACTTACAATCGCACAAAATTCTTTAAATTAACATTGCACTACGACAATTTCTTTTATTTGTTGTTTAGTTATTAAAACGAAATAATTTGTTTTACTTTTAGCAAACTCTAAGCCAAACATGTATGTCTGAGAATTTTTTCAACAAACCGTTTAGATTTAACTCCATCTTTTCAGGCACTGGCCTTCAGTCTACTGACCTGGGAAAATCTATTTCCAATAACATAGAACTGGTCATTTTTACCCGTTATGGAGAGCATAGATATCAGCACGATTTTGGCTGCGAAATCTGGGATCTGGATTTTGAATTAATTGTAAGTGAAAGCATTTGGGAGGAAAAATTCCGCAAGTCGCTGCTCAAATCAATTACGGATTATGAGTTTCGGATTTACAATACCTCAGTAGAGGTTCACATCACTGAAGTTGAAAATGTCTATCCTTTGCGGAACATCACGGAGATCAAGAAAAAGGTGGATATTAGCGTCAGAGGACTCATAAAAACCACCGGTGAAAAATATTTTTTCCATACCGCTTTATTTCTAAGCCCCCTGTCTACTTAACCGAAGCGCCTTAATTATCCTATATATGAAGCCACTTTTTTATTCATCAAAAGATGAAATCCGGAATAGAATTTTAAAAAATGCTCAAGATTTTTGGAATATAAAAGATAGTAACGATTTTGATCCACTTGTCAAGCTGATTATTGAGGCCTTAAGCAATGAGCTTTTCAATGTGTCCAACGATGTTAAAAATCTTGAAAATAGAATCTTCGATAAAATCAGCCGTATTTTAGCACCCGATCATTTAACTTCACCATTACCTGCACATGCCATTATCCATGCCAGGCCTATAGAGGAAGAAGATTACCTGTCGCCATATACCCAGTTTGCTTTTAGGAAAAATATTCAGGAGGAAAACGATCAGTTTAAGAAAACCGATATCTTTTTTAGCCCTTTGCATACCGTAAAAGTTCAAAATGCAGCCGTGAAATACATTGCCAGCGGAAATACCCTTTTTAACATAGAACAACTCAGTAAACAACCCATTTTAAATACTTTACCAGGCTATTCGATAGAGAAAAACACCATTTACATTGGTTTTAGCGGTATAAAAAATTGGATGGATTTTAATAAGCTGAACTTATTTTTCGATTGGAAAAACTATTCAGTGCCAGGAGACACGTATGATTTGTTATCCTTGGGAAAATGGTTTTATAAGGACAATGAACTCAGGGCTTATACTGATAGATTTATGGACGACCCGGTAACGGGTAAGGTGCAGGCCCCATTTCATCACAAACAATTGCTTAACCTGATCAAGGCAGATGTATCACAGTTTTACAGCAATCGCTTCATCACCCTGGGTGACTTGAATGATTTTAACATTGATGAGCGCAAGGAATTACCAGCTGTTTTTGAGCAAATTTTTCAACCGGCCAGTTTAAGCCAGATTGATGAAAAAATAAAATGGCTTAAGGTGATTTTTCCGGCGGCCATAAATCAGGAAATGCTGAACGAACTTCACATTTACATGAATGCATTTCCCGTAGTGAATAAAAAATTGAGCCAGATCAAACACCGGCTCAAAACCATGAATAACATCATTCCGATTAAGACTGAAGCATGGGATCAGATGCTTACGGTAGAAAACCTGAAAGACAATAAGGGAAACAGTTATCATGAAATTCCATACACCAACGAGAATGAAAATGGCGATGGGTCCTTTTCGATCAGATATGGTGGTACAGAGCGCTTTGACAGCAGAAATGCTAAAGAATTGGTTGATTATCTTTTTGAACTGTTAAGAGATGAGAAAGCAGCATTTTCTGCCTATGGACAGGACTTTTTAAGCACTACACTAAAAAACTTAGAACAGAACATTGCCCTGATCGAACAAAAAAGCCATTCGGCACTTACTGGGATCAAGGAGTTACCCAGTTATATTGTATTGAAGCCGATTGATGATGCAAATATTTTATTTCTCGACATTTGGATTACGCAAGCCGAAGAGGCCAACCGCATTAATGCAGGTAGCCGGTTGGTAATATATGAAAATAACAGAGTCCATGCTGAAAGTATTTCCTTACTAAGCCAGACAAAAGGTGGCCGGTCCCGATTAAACGCATCCAACAGGGTTCAGGCTTATAAATATGGGCTAACTACTGCCGATCGGATTATTACCAAAGCAGATGTCATTAATTTTTGCCGCTATGAATTGGGCGACAAACTCAAAGACATCATCATAGCCAAAGGTCTGATCCTGGACCACAATCCAAATGCTGGCTTTATTAAAACTACAGATATCATTATTGAGCCTGCAGAAAATCTTAGACTTGACGCACAAGATTGGGAAGAGCTATTGAGTCTTACCCTGGCTAAATTAAAATTAAGAAGTACGATGCATATCCATTACCGTATGCTATTAAAGACACCTGTTTATAAAACGACTGTTTAAATATAAACCGTATAACCCAAATAGGCATTTTCGCCATCTGCGCTCAACAGGGTTTCCTGAAATTCGGAAGCTGTAAGTAAGGTCACGTTAACCTCAGCGTCAACAGGTATTAAGTAACTGATGGCCATGTCCAATATGGCCCTATCCTTGTGTCCTGGAATAAAACTTACCAGTTCTTTGGGGGAGGTGGGCCCGATTTGAATGTTAAACAATTCATCCTCAGGAATAAAACGATCTCCAATGATGGTATCGATCCCCAGGGAACTGGAACCCAAATGCATCTGCAGGTCATCTGCGATTTTTACTGGGGAAAGGTTGGCTATACCGGCTGATATGGTGATAGGCAAGCTAAATAATGCCGTAAGAACCTTTGCTAAAAAATCGACGTCGTTCCTTTTCTGCTGAATTTCAGGGAGTAAATGCATCCAAATGATACTTTGTTCTTTACTTAACAACTTAAACTCTTCCCATCCGGGTTCGAATATCTTGCTTAGATCGGTATAGGTTGTTTTTTTATCGAGCATATTTTCATACAACTCGGTCATGATCCTGACATGATTAATTTCGACATCAAACGGGGTGAAAAATAACCGGGCTTGCCGCTCTTCTTCTCTCCGATCTCTGATGTCCTTAATCATAGACTCTTCATCCATCCCTGCGCTACCTGTAGGTGGCCTGTGGAAAAGCCCTTCGGGCAGCATATCATACAGCCCTTCTCTATTGGTATGGATGCGGAACCGGTCCTGCCTTCTCCTTTCAGAATGATACACATGTGCACTTTCTATATCTTTTGCAAAAGCACGTTTATCCGGACCAAGGGGAACGATTTCGATGCGATCTGCATCAACCACATCACGCTCGATCAAATCGGCGACATGAGCTACAGCCTTATAATCTGTAAAGAGTTCGTTATTAATCAAAGTTTCTTTTTTCATCTAAACTTTAAGGTTGCATTTTTGTTATGTATTAAATTTAAAAATATTGAAAAAAATATCGATTATAATCAAATATTAAAGATACTATATTTGCACAACCTCACATCACACCTATAAAAATTAATGGACGTCAAATCATTTTTCATTCGCTTTCTCCTATTTCCGCTGATCGTCTTGGTCTCAACGGCAGTACTTTCTATCATCAACAAGAAAAACCAGTTTATTAATAACAAGAGACTTATTGTAAGTGTTCTGCTGATCGGCATTATTTTAGCAATCCCAGGATTCCTGGGCTTTCTCAATTTTAATTTTATGCCCTGGGGCTACATCATCTGCTGTATTTTCTACCTGTTAATGGGCACTGTATTCACTTATTTGCTAACGAAATATTATCCAAAAGAGTTGTTAGAGCGTAAAGTCTTTATCTTTTTCGCCACCTTAATTTCAGCACTTTTATCAGTCTACCTCTTCCAACTGGCTTTTAACTGGCTAAGTTCGGTAAACTTTGGCTGGTTTGGCGCAGGCAGTATCACCTGTTTCTTTGTACCGCTTATTTTTTGGTGGGCCTATGTGTCGCTTCTTGGCATTCCTTCAGAAATCTATAAGATCTGGAAGTATCCGGATATGCCGCTTGACATCAATATGGATCATGTGGACTTCAACAAACTTTTGGTGCTGGAGTTGGAATTGTATAGAAAAAGCAGCGATCCGGAACCACTTAAGGTAAAAGTTAAGGCCCTGGAAAATATGAACTTTGGCATTTGGTTTCATAAGTTTATTGACGATTATAATCTGAAATTTACCAATAACCCAATCGCCTTTAAAAGCGATGATCAGGAGAATTACAAGTGGATTTTCTTCATTAAAACCTCTTTTTTTAAACGCAATATTTTTATAGATCCCGACCTTGACATCATAGAAAATGGCATTACCGAGAAAATGACCATCTATGCCAAAAGGGTATCAGAAAATGTAAATAAATCCGATGAGGTTGGAGAAAGTGCTATATTTATCTAATCTACCTTAATAAAACGTATGCCATGATAAAACCGTTAAAATATAAATCCATCAACTGGATTAATGGGATGAAGCTTTCCAGTGATCATTTTACTGCAAGTGACCTCTATTTGCAAGATTTTGTCCGGAATGCAATATCACTACATTTAAACAATAGCAATTATGGGTTTTTGCCGCCTTTTGCTGGTTATAAAAGCTCACATGATATTGAAATTACTGAAAAGGCGACCAATCATATTGAGATTAGAGTCAGGTATTGTAATGCCATCACTCCTGAGGGCTGTCACATCGACATTGAACAATCTGATCTGATGGACATGTTGGTGCACAACCACTATTTTGGCCAATCAGAACCTCGGAACTACCTTATTTTATTGGTGGTTAATCCATTTCACCGCACACCCACAGGTACGCCAAATCCCGAAGAAAGTCCGATCCGCTATCCTGAACTGGCTAAAAGCTATTCGATTGTAGTCTTACCAGAAACTGAGCTGGCTTCGCAAGCGGCAGACAGTTATTTTTTGACCATTGGCCAAGTTTACTATGAAAATGGAAGGCTATCTATCAACCACAGCTATATCCCGCCAAGTTCTACCATCACCAGTCACCCGGCATTGATCAGGTATTATGAAACTTTCAGTGTCTTATTGAACGATTTACAACTCGCAGCTTTCAAAATTATTGATAAAACTGCCGGGCGTGATAACATTACACCGATAGGTAAGAATATTCGTTTCATCTCTGAAAAAATTGTCGATTATATTTCAGGCTTATTTTATGCATACAGAAATATTGCACACCGCGAATCACCAGTGGTTTTGGTTGGTTATTTCTCCAGTTTAGCGCATATTTTTTTCACTGCCATCAAACTGATTGACACCCGGGAACGCGAGGAATTGCTTAAATATTTTTACGAGTGGAAAGATGTTACTCCTGGAAATTTTGAAGAGCTTTTGGCAAAAACTATTGAATTGGTTTACGACCATAAACAAATCAACAACAGTATGGTCATGGTTAACGAATTTATGACTGTATTGCTGGCCTTGTGGAATAAATTGGGCGGATTAGAATATATCGGCCAACGCAAAGAAAACATTGTAGTTGCCGAGCAACAAGTGGTGCAGCAGGTACAAGCAAGAAAAACCTGGACGTTATTAGACTAAGACAGGCAATTGATTGTATGTATCCGGATTATCGGCAATCAAACATCAGGCTGAAAGTTATTTTTCCACCATTGGATTCCGCATTCAGGATGCCATGATGTGCCTTTGCAATTTCTGATGCAATATAGAGCCCAAGACCTAAACCCTTTTTCGATGAATTCACTGAATTTCTGAAGAATGGTTGAAATAGACGAGATAAAGTTAACTGATCTATGTGTGGTCCCTCGTTGGTTACTGACAATTGAAAAACACCATTGCCCGATGTGGCCTCCACCAAAACAGGGGTACCATCCGGACTATGTGTTAAAGCATTTCCAAGCAAATTTGAAAACAACTGGGCTATTCGTGCCTGATCGCAATTGACAACACTTTGCAGGTCTAAGTTTAGGTCAATAATACGTCCAGGCCAGACCGATTGTAGCTCGGTTGTAACCTGTGTCAATAAATCAGCAAGACCTGAAACACTTTGTTTGTTCAATTGAATCCCGCCACCAAGTTTTCCACGGGCAAAATCAAGTACATTTTCGATCAGGCCATTCATCCGTAGGGAACTATCTTTGATGATGTTAGCAAGTTTCTTACTGCGCTCATCTAAAGGTAGCCTCAGCAATAGCTGGGCACTATTGGATATTGCACCAAGTGGATTTCGAAGATCATGTCCCAGAATGGCTATAAAATTATCCCGAAGTTCTGCATTGTCCTGTTCTTCTTTCAACTTATTTTCCGCAGCATCTATCTTTTCTATAGCACTTAGGTGAAAAGAAATCAGTTCTGCATACAATTTAAACATATTGATAACCTCGGTAGTATTTACTTGATTCGGATGTGGGTCGATCGCACATAAAGTACCAAAAAAGCGGCCATCCTTTTGAATAATGGGTACTGAGATATAACTTTGAAAACCATATTGGGCCGGCGTGTGGTGGTGCATATAAACCGGATCTTCGGCTACATGATCAATGACAACAATTTTTTCATCCAGCCTGATTTCGTGACAAATGGTTGTTTTCAATTCCAATTCTCCACCTGGAACGAGACCAAAAGAAATGCGGTCCAGCACCGCACACGCAATCCATTTCTCTTCAGTTACACGTGCCACAGCTGCAAAGCCCATCCCTGTCCTTTTACAAATAGAATCCAGAATATCGTAGATTACAGGTATACCTGCAATGGCATTAAGATCCGCTTGCAAACTTTTTGGAGTTGGTACCAATTGATTAGTAGAAATGGTGAGGGGCCAATTTACAAAAATAATTTTAACTTCTTATAAAACTTAACCATTACTACCTTAAAGTTACATAACTAAAGTTAAACAAAATCAGCGCATATTTAAAATACTGTTTACCGGATCAGCCTAAAAAACCTAGCAGCTGTACGACCACTAATTAAACTTGGCTGAACAGTTCAATTGTAGCATGCGCGAAATTCCAGTGGCGTCTGGTTGGTTTTTGTTTTAAAAAGTTTGCTAAATGATTGTGAATGTTCAAAACCCAGACTGTAAGCAATCTCGGAAACAGACAGACTGGTAGTAGAGAGTTGTGTTTTAGCTTTCTCGATCAGCTTGTCGTGAATGAACTGCTGGGTACTTTGCCCGGTTAGCATTTTCAATAATGTACTTAGATAATTGGCCGAGATATTCAATTGATCAGCAACGGACTGAACGCTTGGCAATCCACTTTCAATTAACTTATTACCAGAAAACTGCTCATTCAGCAAGGATTCCAGCTTAAGCAATACCTGGTGATTGGTAATTTTACGCGTAAGGAACTGCCGGTGGTAAAAACGATCGCCCTGAATCAGCAGGTGTTCCAGCTGATTGATGATTAAGGACTGGCTAAACCGATCCATATTGGACTGGTATTCTTTTTCTATGTTATGGAATATCTCGGCAATCACGGCCTCTTCCTTTTCTGAAAGAAACAGGGCTTCGTTCACCTTGTACTGGAAGAAATCGTAGTTTTTAATTTCATTTGCCAGGGTCGTATTCCAGAGAAAATCCGGATGCAGCAATAGCAACCATCCCGATTGCCGGA
>Ga0247805_1000808_pt1 | contig 15684 bp, 11 predicted proteins | sample UWRJL044104R1_FD_180930 | JGI IMG/M metagenome (GOLD analysis project Ga0247805, IMG submission 180930) | Plant litter microbial communities from Arlington Agricultural Research Station in Wisconsin, United States - UWRJ-L044-104R-1 | ecosystem: Environmental > Terrestrial > Plant litter >... | reverse complement strand
CACCATTGGAAATAGAACGGTGATCAACGTGGTCTTAAAAATAGACAGCAAAGGACTCGAAGAAGTGGTGATCACCGGATATACCAATTATGAAAGGGGTAAATCGGCAAGTGCTTCCACAGTAGTTACTGCCGATAAAATTAACCAGGTTCCTGGCTTGACCTTGGATCAGATCCTGCAGGGACGTGTTCCGGGAATGACTGTAACCTCCAGTTCAGGTCAGCCTGGCCAGAGTGCCAGCGTAACCATCCGGGGTGTGGGAAGCATCAATGGTTCCAGATCTCCTTTAATGGTTGTAGATGGAATACCAATTGAATCGGGATATATGCAAACCATTAACCCGGAAGATATTGAATCTGCCACGGTTTTAAAAGATGCATCTGCGACGGCCCTGTATGGTTCAAGAGGAGCGAACGGTGTAATCGTATACACCACTAAAAAAGGAAAAGCAGGCAAAGTTGCGGTGAGTTACAATTCACAGTATGGTTTCGCCAACCTCAGCAGGCCAAATTTTGTCATGATGAATACCGAACAGCGTTTACGCTTTGAGGAAGAAATCGGTCTGGAGGGTAGAAATATAGGTCCTGGATGGACTTATTCACCAAAAAATCCAACTTATGCAGCCGGTACGAATGCAAGCCGTGCCCGTGCTGATTTTATCCTGGACAGTTTAAGAAAGATCAATACCGACTGGCGGGATATCTTTTTTCAGAAAGGCAAGTTCCAGGAGCAACAGGTGAGCATCAGCGGTGGCACAGAAAAGACACGCTTCTACAACTCTTTAAATTATTACAAACAGGAGGGGGTTGCCAAACGAACCGGCCTGGAACGTTATGCATTGAGAAGTAATGTAGATTTTCAGGATGATAAATTCAGTGGAAGTGTAAACTTGTCGCTGGGATATTCTGAATCTAGTTTTATCGATGGTGCAGGGAGTACCACAGCAGGTACACCAATGTCTGCGGTGTACTATGCGCTGCCATATGAATACCCATACGCTTCAGATGGGACATTGGTGCATCCGGGAATTAGCGGACAGGCTAAGTATAACATCCTAGACCAGCGGGAAGGCACACTGGCACTAGAACGTTTGTTAAATTCAACCAATAAAACCGATCAGTTTAAATCTATTATCGGTGCTTCCTTTGCCTACCAGATCTTACCGGTTTTAAAAGCAACAACCAGGTTGGGTATTGACTATAGAAATTCCTCAGATGAGGCCTATATCAATCCGGATTCTTATTATGGCTCCAGGTCAAACTCCAATACTTTAGGCGGTAAAGGCCGTTTAGATGAAGCCAGCCGTAGAAATTTTAGTGTGGTTTGGACCAGTGGCTTAACCTATGCACATAAATTTGCGGAAAGGCACGATGTAGAAGTCTCAGGTTTCTATGAGTACTTGTATAATAATTACAAATCCTTTGGATATTCTGGATTTGGTATTGACGGACGTTTACCTGAAACACCTGCCGGGATCAATGTAAGTTCTACTTTTCTTCCCTCGCTGGGTGGAAGTAAGTCCAGAAGCGCTTTGGCTTCCTTTATGGGAGTAGCCAGGTATACACTGGATGATAAATATACCCTTACGGGAAGTTACCGTTACGATGGATCAACAACGGTAGTTCCTAAAAATAAGTGGCATGGCTTTTACTCTGTTGGCGCAAGTTGGAATGCGAAAAGAGAGGATTTTATAAAGGATTTGGATCTGGTTTCCGATCTCAAATTCCGGACAAGTTATGGAACTACCGCAAGTCCCTTCTCTGGAGAATTTAACTATCTGGCTTATTATTTAAACACCACCTATGGTGGACAGACAGGTATTCGCCCAAGCGCAGCAGGTAATGTGGATTACGATTGGGAATATGTAACCACTTTTAACTTTGGGTTTGACTTGAGTTTGTTTAAAAGTAACAGATTGCGCTTAAGTGCAGATTACTATAATAAAATAACCAATAACATGTTTATTGATCAGCCAGCGCCAGCACCTGCAGGATTTACAATTTTGCCGCTAAGTTCAGGAAAAATGAGAAACCGGGGTGTAGAATTTGACATCAGTGGGGATGTGATCAAAACGAGTGACTTTACCTGGACCCTTGGTGCAAATGCAGGATACAATAAGAATAATATTCTACGTGTTAGCGACGTAACTGATTTTTTTCCTGACGGAGATTCGCGGATCATTAAGGTCGGCCTGCCTTACGGAACTTATAATGCTCCGGAATGGGCTGGTGTAAATCCAAAAACAGGAGAGGCGCAGTATTACGATCTGCAGGGAAATATTACTACAACTTACAATGCCGCAACGCAGAGCACAACCAAATTCGGAAGCTTTTTTCCATCATTTACCGGCGGATTTAATACTTCATTGAGTTATAAAGGCTTTTCTGCCTCAGCTTTGTTCTCTTTTGTGTCTGACGTGATGCGCTGGAACAATGAGGATCTGTATAATGAGAATCAGCGTTATGCGACCAGTAACCAATCTATCCGGATGTTGGAGAACCGCTGGAAAAAAGAGGGGGATGATGCCATCTTACAAAGGTTTGATATTCCAAGAAACTTTACTTCCAAGGATATTCAGGACGCATCTTACCTGAGGTTGAGAAACGTAACACTCGGCTACAGTCTGCCACAAAGCATTCTGGCACACACCAAATTTATCAAAGGTGTAAAAGTATTTGTACAAGGTCAGAATTTATATACCTGGACAAGCTGGCGAGGCCTGGATCCTGAAAATAATGACGTTTACGGAAGGTTCCAGTATCCGAATACCAGAACTTATACTGCAGGTCTTAATGTTAACTTTTAATAATAACAGTTATGATTAACAAAATTTATCAAAAATACGTAATGGTGCTTGTGCTGATGATATGCACTACTTCTTGTACCAAACTTGATTTTGTACCCACCGATTATATACTTCCTGAATTTGCCTTTAAAACCATTGCTGATGTTAATTTAGGCGTAATTGGTGCTTACGCCCCGATGGATTATTCTCCGCTAAGTTTAAGTGCTATTGTTTCTGATGAAGCCACTTATCCACAGGAAAATACTGTTGGAAATTCTGATGCTTTCCGATGGTTATACAACGGTGCAAACGGATCAGTTACCAGTTTTTATTATACCAACTATCAGGCAATAGACCGCGTAAACCGTGTTTTGGAAGCGATGGATAAATTGACTTTTACAGGAACAGATGTCGCACTTGCAGAACGGTACAAAGGAGAATTGCTCGCCATGCGTGCCTATCTGCACTTTGAATTGTTAAGGGCCTATGCGGCTTCTTATCAAGCAGGGGCGCTCGGAGTCACCTATATGGAAAAATCAGCAATTATTTATCCTGCAAGAGAAAATTTTGAAGTGGTTATTGCAAAGGCTAAAAAGGATTTGCTTGCAGCAAAAGCCTTAATTCCTGCCAGCTTTAACGATAAGACGCGAATTACAAAACTGGCGATTTCGGCAATTCAGGCCCGTGTTGCCTTATATGAAAAAAACTGGGTTGATGCAGTAGCATATGCTACTGAAGTAATTAATGCAGTACCGTTGGCCACCAAAGCTCAGTTTCCGGGATTGTGGACAGATGCAAACGACAGCGAAGTGATCTGGAAGTTAAAGAAGGTAACTGGCGATTCCAGGACCGGTGATTTCTTCTACAGGCAGTCAGGCGGTGTGGTGTTGTACGCGCCCGCTTTCAAACTCATCGCTGCATTTGATCAGACCAACGATATCCGTTATACTGCTTACATTAAATTTGATGCGGCACGTACGGGCACTAAATCTAAATATTTGGTAAACAAATATATTGGTGGCACTTCCGCAGCACCAGGTCTGGCAGATGTTAAACAATTTCGGGTTGCTGAAATGTACTTAATCAGGGCCGAGGCCAGAGCTGAATCTACCGGTGATGCTGCGGCTGATATCAACGCTTTAAGAACAGCAAGGATAAATAACTATGTGAATGCAACATTTGCAGACAAGCCTGCTTTAATTAATGCTGTTTATGATGAGCGTTATAAGGAACTTGCTTTTGAAGGGCATCGCTTTTTTGATTTAAGGAGAAGAAATCTGTCCATAGAGCGATTGCCTCAGGACGCTGCACCAACTTTAAGCGAAACTGTTTTATTGCCTACTAAAGCGCAATACGCACTTCCCATTTCAAATACAGAGTTATCTGTAAATAAAAATATGATTCAAAATCCCAACTACTAAGCATTTTGGGCAGATGATATGTCTGCCCATAACTTAAATATTGTCTTATGAAATATCCCATGCTGATTGCCATTCTTAGCTTTTTTATAACAGCCACCGGATGCGGTAAATCTGAAAATGTACCAATAGCACCGCCTGTAGTAGTCACACCGGTTGTCAGCAGGCCGGCTTCCATTGGCATTATTGGTGATACCGCTGATGTCGTTAAGACGGTTAGTGCTGGTATGGTTTTAATGGGTGGCGGAACAGATGTAGAATCTGCCTTTAAATGGATGATCGACAGAAGTGGCGGTGGCGATGTGGTGATCATCCGGGTAACCGGTACTGATGCTTACAATGCTTTCGTCAACAAGCTGGGTACGGTGAACTCCGTTGAAACTTTGAAAATTGATACCAGGGAACTGGCCAATAACGATGCTGTGGCCAGAATTATCCGCAATGCGGAAATGCTGTTTATTGCCGGTGGAGATCAAAGTGATTACATGAACTTATGGCGTGGCACCAAGGTTGGCGATGCATTAAATTATTTGTTAAAGGATAAAAAGGTTCCTTTTGGTGGCACCAGTGCTGGTTGTGCCATTCTGGGTGGTTTTTATTTTAGCGGCGAGGGTACGAGTGTGATCTCTGATGATGCACTTGCCAATCCTTATGCGACTAACATTACCTTATATAACAATGATTTTCTACATGCGCCCTATCTGCAGCAGGTGATTACCGATCAGCATTTTTTAACCCGATCGCGTGAGGGTAGAAGTGTTGCATTTCTTGGTAGAATTTATAAAGACTGGAATGTATTGGCCAAAGGCATTGCGGCTGACGAAAGAACTGCGGTATGTATTGATCAGGATGGTAAAGCCCGGGTCTTTGGATCCAGTAAAGCCTATTTCATTCTGCCTGATGCAGCTAAACTTCCGGAGCAGTTTACGGCAGCTAAGCCTGTCATCTGGAAGCAGAATGACCGCGCAATCCCTGTATATGAAATTCAGGCTTCTGATACTGGTAATGGCAATTTTAATTTAGCTAATTTTAATGCAGCCGAGGCTTCAGGCGGAAGCTGGTACTGGTGGAGTGTAAATAATGGCCAATTGACAAAAACACCGCAATAATGATGATGAATATGAAAAGAAGTTTGAAACCTATGTTTGCTTTACTACTCTGTTTAACCACAATGTCAGTATCTGCACAAAAAAAAGAAAATAAATACATTCTGGTCATCCATGGTGGTGCCGGTACAATTACCAGGGCAAATATGAGTGCAGAAAAAGAAGTGGCTTACCGTGCGGCTTTAACATTGGCTCTGCAGAAAGGCTATGATGCTTTGAAAGCTGGTAAAACAAGCCTGGATGCCGTAGAAGCGGCTATCCATGTCATGGAAGATTCGCCCTTGTTTAATGCCGGTAAAGGTGCTGTTTTTACCCACGATGGCAGGAATGAAATGGACGCTTCGCTAATGGATGGTAAAACGCTGATGGCAGGAGCCGTGGCAGGTGTAACCACCATTAAGAACCCAATTTCTGCGGCCCGCGCGGTTATGGAAAAATCAGAACATGTCATGATGGTTGGTCCGGGTGCTGAAGCATTTGCAAAACAGGCTGGATTGGAAATTGTTGATCCATCTTATTTTTATACCAAAGAACGTTGGGACGGACTGCAAAAGGCAATCAAAGAGGATTCTACTAAAGCTGTACTTGACCATGGCAGCAAAAAGTCTATGAAGCTGGGAACCCTCAATAAAGACTATAAGTTTGGGACAGTTGGTGCTGTAGCATTGGATCAGGCAGGTAACCTGGCAGCTGGAACTTCAACTGGAGGTATGACCAATAAAAAATATGGCCGGGTAGGTGATTCGCCAATTATCGGTGCCGGGACCTATGCTAACAATGAAACTGCAGGCATTTCGTGTACGGGTTGGGGTGAGTTTTATATCCGCAATGTGGTAGCGCATGACATTTCAGCCATGATGGAATATAAGCAGTTGTCAGTAGCAGATGCAGCCAAAGCCGTATTGGACAAAGTCGGTAAAATGGGTGGCGATGGCGGCCTGATCGCCTTAGATAAAAAGGGTCATGTAACCATGCCATTTAATACAGAAGGAATGTACAGGGGCACTGTTACTGCAGAAGGTAAAGTTGAAGTATTGATTTATAAATAGGATGTTGAGCACGATAAAAAAACAGTTGGTACTGGCTTTCATGCTGCTTACAGGCAGTTCAGTAATGGCGCAGAAAGGAAGCCTTTTTATTATTGGAGGTGGAGACCGCTCGCCAGAACTCATTCAATCGCTCATTAAGACAGCGAATATGGGTACCAAAGATTATATGATTGTACTTCCGATGTCAAGTGAAGAACCTGAAGCCTCTTATCAGGCGATTAAGAAGCAGCTTACGCTGGCATCTGGAAACAATATTGGTTGTCTCAACTTTGATGCTTCAAAAGTTAAGGATCAGAAATGGCTGGATTCTTTAACCAATGCCAAATTAATTTTTATAACCGGTGGTGATCAAAGTCGTTTTATGAAGGTGGTATTACACACGCCTGTTTATTCGGCTATTCATAAGGCTTATCAGAATGGGGCTACTGTTGCCGGAACAAGCGCGGGGGCCGCAGTGATGAGTAAACAAATGATCACTGGAAAGCAATTGCTGGACACCGTGTATAAAGAGACTTTTAATAAGCTCTGGGCCGGTAACATTCAATTTGAAGAAGGAATGGGCTTACTGGATTCAGTGATCATTGATCAGCATTTTTTGAAAAGAAGCCGGTTTAACCGCCTCATTTCAGCCTTAACTGCTTATCCCAATTACCAATGCATTGGCATTGATGAAGGTACAGCGATCATTGTACAACGCAAAAAAATAACTGTTGCTGGTGTAAGCCAGGTACTCAGAATTTCTGATCCTAAAAACTTAAAGATTAAAGGACAGCATCTGATTAAAATGGATGACCTGCGGTTTAGCTTATATACTTCGGGCGATCAGTTTAGTCTAAAATAGAAAGATCGGTTACAGCAAGTGCGCAAAAACCTTGCTGTGCCAGCTTTGTTCAAACGGGATTTCCCATTTGGTTTCAAACTCCTGAAGGCTTTGTACCAGATTGTTGTATACGATCGTTTTTGGACCGACAGACTTGATGTTAACCAGAGTTTCGAAGTCTTCCTTGGTGTTGACCACAACCTGGCCGTCAACCTGGTAAGCAATGTTGAACCTGTCGAACAAATCCACCTGATACTCCTGTTCAATCTCTTTAATCACACGAACAGAGGCATCGATTGAACATCCTGTAACGCCAGCTGTAGCTTCATCAACAATAAATACAATGAAAAACTGATGAATCACCTCGGCTTTAGCTTTCAGTTGATGGCCATGGGCTTTCCACTGACTCGTAAAGTCATTCAGTTTTAATTGTATTGCGCTCGCCTCATCCTGGGTAAAGGCGCGGTTGCTTTGGTAAATCCAAACTTTTGATTGTGGAGAAAAACTCATACTTCAAATTTAAGAAAATAATTAATTTGAACCAGCTAAAATCCTAACGTGATGAATAAGTTTACATTAAGCTTGAAAATATCGCTGCTTTTATCATCAGGGCTTATTTTTAGTGCCTTTTCTGCCAGCCTGCTACGCGATGAACAAACTACCTTTCTCCAAAAGAAGCTTGCTGATCACTATGATCAGGAGCAGGGGGGCTCACAAATTAAGCGTTATGAACTAAATGTTACCAACAGTGGATTTTGTCGGTACAAGCGTTTTTTCAATAACGGCAAGGTCGAGTATTTCTCTTTTAACCTGGTAAAATTTAAAGCGCTCGACTATTACGGCACGGATAAAAGCGGAAAATTGTACTTAAGTACCAAAGGTGACGATGTGATTGTACAGACCTATAACGATCGCAAAGGCGGAGATATTGACAGCATGGCTGCATACATGGTTATTCCACTTAAAAATATTGAACCACAGGACTTATTGGAATTGAATGAAGGAATGCTTAAGCTGAATGCGCAACTGGCGTCTCAGAAATAGCATACACCTCTGTTTCCTGATGCCTGGAAGCCACAACAACTGAGGTATTACCGGCATGTGCTTCAAATAGGTTTTGGGCAAGTTGCGGGCAGTTGTTGTCTTTAGATAAATGCGCCAGAAATAGGTGACTCATGAATTCCGGTTTAAAAGTTTTAAACAGTTCTAAAGCGAGCTTATTTGACAAGTGGCCGCGGCCGCCGCTAATGCGTTTTTTCAAAAAATAAGGATAAGCACTTTTTTCAAGTAAGTCATCGTCGTAATTCGCTTCCAAAAAAGCCGCGTGGCATTGTTTAAAGTGATAAATGAGGTTATCGCAAACCGCTCCGATATCGGTAAATACGCCAACTTTTGTTGGCCCGCAGGTGATTAAAAAGCTATGTGGCTCAGAAGCATCATGTATTTTGTGAAAGCTGCTGATTTCCAAACTACCAATCTGTATCTGCTCCGTGCCTTTAAGCAGTTGGATGAGGTCCTGCCGCAAATTGAAGCGGCAGCCTTGTAAAGAACCTTGCGTGATGTAAACCGGTAAATTATACTTGGCCGCCAATGTACAGAGTCCTTTAATATGGTCGCCATGCTCATGTGAAATGAAGATTGCTTTTACTTTGGACATCGATAGGCCCAGTCTTAACATCCTTTTTTCGGTTTCCCGACAGGATATTCCAGCGTCGATCAATACGGCTTCCTGCTCATTACCTACGTAATAGCAGTTGCCGTTGCTTCCTGAGTTCAGGGATGCGATGAATAACGTGTTACAATCCATTGGCTCTCGCAGTTATTTCTGCAATATCTAATACTTTTACGTTTTGATCCTGATCTTTCAATTTAACCCCATCACTCAGCATGGTCATACAAAACGGGCATGAAGCTGCAATTACCTGGGGCTGGGTTTCTAAAGCTTCTTCAATGCGTTCAATATTGATGTCTTTATTTCCCTTCTCAGGTTCTTTAAACATTTGTGCACCGCCGGCACCGCAACACAGGCCATTAGATTTACAACGTTTCATTTCTACAAGCTGTGCATCGAGCGCTTCCAGCGCTTTTCTTGGAGCTTCATATACATCATTTCCGCGGCCTAAATAACAAGGGTCATGGTAGGTGATCTTTTTGCCTTTAAAGCTCTCTCCGCCTTCGGCTTTCAGTTTACCTTCGTTAATCAGATCCTGAATCAGTTGCGTGTGGTGTATCACTTCATAAGTGCCACCTAAGCCTGGATATTCATTTTTTATGGTATTGAAACAATGCGGGCAACCGGTAACAATCTTTTTAACGTTATAGCCATTCAATACTTCGATATTGGTCATGGCCTGCATTTGAAAAAGAAATTCATTGCCTGCGCGTTTTGCCGGATCGCCGGTACAGCTTTCTTCGGTTCCCAATACCGCGTATTTTAAGCCAACGTGGTGTAATATTTTGCAGATATCGCGGGTTGTTTTTTGTGCCCGTTCATCATAACTACCGGCGCAGCCTACCCAAAACAGAATTTCTGGTTCTTCGCCTCTAGCTATCATTTCTGCCATCGTTGGCACTTCAAAATTTACTTGCTCGCTCATTTTTGATCTTTCAGCTTTTGTCTTTAAATCCTTGTTCCTTACGGCTTAATCCTGCTTGGCCCAATTCAACCTGTCGGCAGGAGAGTATTTCCATGGCGCCCCGTTGTTCTCAATATTACCCAGCATGGCATTGATACTTGCAGGCGACTGAGATTCTTCCATCACGGCATATCTCCTCAGTTCAGTAATGATGGCCAGAGGATCGATATTGATCGGGCAGGCCTGGGTACAGGCATTACAACTGGTACAGGCCCAGATCTCTTCTCTGCTAATGTAAGAATCGATCAGTGATTTCCCATCGTCAAAGCCCTTACCTGTTTTGTCAATGTTCTTGCCTACTTCTTCCATCCTGTCCCTGGTATCCATCATGATTTTACGTGGAGACAAGAGTTTTCCTGTGATGTTGGCCGGACAAACCGAGGTACATCTACCGCATTCGGTACAAGTATAAGCATTCATCAGGTTCACCCAGGTCAGGTCATTCACATCTTTTGCACCGAAACGTCCGGGTTCAGCTTCCGGAGGTGTAAAAGAAGGGTCAAGCATCGCTTTAACCTCATTGGTTACGCTTTGCATATTGCTAAATTCACCTTTAGGCTCCAGGTTTGAAAAATAAGTATTCGGAAAAGCAAAAAGGATGTGGAAATGCTTAGAATAGGGCAGGTAATTTAAAAAGGCAAAAATACCGATGATGTGAAACCACCAGCAGCCTCTTTCTATAGCAATCAGGGAAGCTTCGGTGTCTGGTAATAAATTTTGCAAATACTGGCTTAACGGAAATGCGCCAACCTGTGTATAATGACCAACTCCTAAAGCTTGCAATTTGGCGTCAGCAGCATTCATCAGCAAAAAGGCCGTCATCAATAAAATCTCTGTGATCAGGATATAATTGGCATCTGATTTTGGCCAGCTGGTCATCTCCACGCCGCTAAATCTTTTCAGTTTAATGATGTTCCTTCTGATTAAGAAAATGGCGCAGCCTACCCAGACTCCCGCAGCCAGAAATTCAAAAGAGCCGATCAATACGTTGTAAATGGTGCCAAGGCCACCAAAAACGCGATGTGTTCCAAAAATACCATCGATCATGATCTCCAGAACTTCAATGTTGATGATCACAAAACCTGCATAAACGATCAGGTGAAGGAAAGCAGGCACAGGGCGAAAGAACATTTTTGTTTGTCCGAGTGCTACTTTAACCATCGTCATCAGCCTTTTTTGAGGCTGATCTGATCTGTTTGCTGCCTTACCCAGGCGGATATTACGGATAACCTTTTTTACATTGAAACTAAAAAAGGCTATAGCAGCCAGTAAAAGGGCTATAAATAGAATTTGTGACACCATTTTGAAAATCTGTTATAGTCTTGCTAAGTTAAAATAATTCGCTCAAAACAAATTATTATGCATGCATAAAATTAAAAATTTAGAAGGGTTTTAAATAAACCGTTTTTTTTGAGATTTATTTTCAAAAAAGATTTTGAAGTTAGAAAAAGGACCTTACATTTGCAGCCCAGCCGATGGGGGCATGAGTAATCATGTTGAGTAATGATGGTACGGTAGCTCAGTCGGTAGAGCAATGGACTGAAAATCCATGTGTCGCCGGTTCGATCCCGGCCCATACCACATCTTTAAAAAGGCCTTTTTCGTAAGATAAAGGCCTTTTGCTTTCAAATGCTATATTTGGTCTCGTTTCACTTTTAGGGTATATCAGGACCGACCTCTAACCTGGCTTCTTCCGACTTTCTTCTGACCTGCTTCTGACCTTCTTCGGGGAAAAGTCCTTTTTAGGGGCCAGAAGGGAAGAATGCCCGAAGAATCTCCGAACATGGCAGACCGTAAATCCGCTTTATGAATTTGATACGGCCAGGTTATCATTAGCAGAATAGCAATACGGCTTTGTTATAGTTAAAATTTATTGTTGAAATAATGTAGTGATTTTTTTAGATATAATGAATTGTTTATGTGTTGTTTAAGGTGCTAGGTATGTGCCAGCTGCATGTGTTCAATGATGTTCTGTTTGAATTATTTTCAAAAAAAGTTTTGTTCTTAAGAAAAAGAAACTACATTTGCACTCCCAACCGAGGGGAACATGACTCAAAAACATGTTTAAATAAGATGGTACGGTAGCTCAGTCGGTAGAGCAATGGACTGAAAATCCATGTGTCGCCGGTTCGATCCCGGCCCATACCACTGCAAAAAGCTTCAGAGAAATCTGGAGCTTTTTTGTTTACCAGAAAATTTTGTACTCCAGCACCGGAATAGAAGAATCAGTTTACCAAATCGTTGATTCCTTCAGCTATGATGAGCATAACTGTGATGTCTTTTAATGAAATGCGTAGATGTTTAAGTGCATGGGTAATCTGGTTTTCAACTGAACGTTTCGAGATGCCAAGCTGATCTGCGATCTCATCATTGCTCATCAACTGGCGCCGGCTCATGAGGAAAATCTCCTGAGATCTTTTTGGCAGGTGCTTAAGGTAGGTGTCTAGTTCCGTTTCAAGGTCATGATAGGCAATTCGGTCAAAACCGCTATTTCCCACTGAATTTTTTGAATAAACTTCCAGATCTTCTTTATAATCGATAGGAATAATTTTGCTGGCGTTGATGCTTTTGTAAACCCTGTAGCGACCAGCGGAGGTAAGGTAATTTTTGAAGGACTCGATCTGTAGTGTCTTTCGGTTGGTCCAGACCGTTAAAAAAATATCATGCACAATTTGTTCACATACCTCCCTGTCCTTCACATAAGCATAAGAATTACTGTAAATCCGGGAAGAGTAGCGGTGGAATAAGGTAGAAAAAGCACGTTCATCATCTAATTTGATGGATTCCCAAAGATCAGCATCGGTGGGAATCTGTGTAATTCTATTTGGCATAGAACGAATTTACATTTTTTAAGATCAAATTATAAATATTTTTTTTTAAAAGTATGTGTGTGGGATGTGTAAATCGGTACTATACATATAACCAATTATAAACTATGACGAGGGAAGAATACATCCTGTTGTATGAAAAATGTATGCAGGGCGAATGCACTCAGGAAGAAAAGAAGAAACTTGATGAATATCAGGACGAATTCTCTTTAGATGACGTACACTGGGATGAAGTCCGTTTGGGTAACGAACAGCAAATAATAGGCGGTATCTATAGCCGGCTCCAAAAAAGCATAACAGATCAACATCCTGAAAAAATGCAGTGGTATAAGCTACCGCTTGCTGCTGCCATTGCATTGATTGCAGTAGGATTGGGTGTTTATTTGTATTTCAATGCTTCTTCCGATAGCACCAAATTACATACACAGGTGACTGCAAAAATCGTTGCAGGCAGTAACAAGGCTATTCTGACATTATCAGGGGGTAAACAAATTGCTTTAACCGATGCAGATAATGGCGAGCTGGTAACAGAAGGGAACACCCGGATTACCAAAACAGCCGACGGTAAAATCGTTTACGAGCCCTCAACAGCACAAGATAGCAAAGCTGTAGTTTACAACACTGTAAGCACGCCCAAAGGAGGACAATTTCAAGTTGTACTACCTGACGGGTCTCAGATCTGGTTAAATGCGATGTCAAGTATCACCTATCCCTCCAGCTTTTCAGGAAAGGAAAGACTGGTTCAGTTAAAAGGAGAAGCCTATTTTGAGATCGCTAAAAATCCAGAGAAACCATTTAAAGTAGATGTGGCCGGCCAGCAGAAAATCGAAGTATTGGGCACACATTTTAATGTGGAGGCTTACATCGACGATCATGAAATCAAGACCACCCTTTTAGAAGGCTCAGTTAAGCTCGGCGCTAGAAATAAACAGATCAGATTGAAACCAGGCCAAATTGCTATTGATGATCTTAAAACTGATTTAATAGTGAAACAGGCTGATCTGGAGGAGGTCATGGCCTGGAAAAATGGCTTGTTTGTTTTAAATGATGTCAATTTAAAGGACGTGATGAAAAAAGCATCCAGATGGTATGATGTTGATGTCGAATATCAGGGGAACATCGCTAATAAAAAATTATGGGGTACCGTGTCAAGGTACAAAGACCTAACCGAATTACTGGATAACATCGCTATAACCAGTTCACTGCGATATAAAATAGAGGGAAGGAGGGTGATTTTGATGAAATAAGCCTACCAGATCAAATACACCCTGATAAATAAAATAACCAGGAGCGTTGAAGCCGCCCCTGGAAATTGCACAGCTTGAGAACTGCTATCAGGAAAATTTTAACGGTCACATTTTCACAACCATTTTTTTATTAACCTAATTTTCAAATGTATAAAATTTTAACTGTACTCAGATACGGGATACCCTCTTGTGTCCACCCTAAATTATGGCGAATTATGAAACTGTCCTTTTTTATTTGTCTTATGGCATTTTTGCACGTCAGTGCCGCCTCAAGAGCACAAAAAATAAATTTAGATAAGAATAACGCAACACTTCGTGAAACACTTAATGACATCCGTAAACAAAGCGGGTATAGTATAATTTGTGATGTCGAACTTTTGAACGAAGCGCAGCGGGTTAATCTTCACCTAAAAAACGTTTCAGTGGACGAAGCATTAAAGCAATGTTTCATGGATCAGCCTTTGTCTTATGTCATCAACAAGAATACCATTGTCATTGCGCCAAAACCACCAGAACATGTTGTGGTAAAAAGATTCCTCAGTGTTTCGGGAACCGTTACAGATGAGAAAAATCTACCCTTGCCGGGCGTGACGGTTAAAATCGAAAATAGCCCGACAGGTGTTTCCACCAACGGGAAAGGCTTTTATACAATCAATGTTCCGGATGAAAAAACTGTATTGGTGTTTTCATCTGTCGGATATCAGACGCAGCGGCGGGCAGTGGGCAACGTCAGGGCGCTCAATGTTCAAATGACCGAAGAAAACAGCAAATTAAATGAAATTGTTGTGGTTGGTTACGGTACGGTGTTGAAAAAAGACCTGACAGGCTCGGTGGGCAGTGTCAGAATGGATGAAATGCAAAAAGCACCGGTCCGGTCTTTTGAAGAAGCCTTGGCGAGAAGGGTAGCTGGCGTAGCCGTAGCGAGCGGTGATGGACAGCCTGGATCTTCCAGCACGATCACCATCCGTGGGAACAATTCGATCACTCAGAACAACGCACCTTTATATGTCATAGATGGCTTTCCACTGGAAAATGCGGATAACAATTCCATTAATCCTGCGGAAATAGAATCCATCGAAATATTAAAAGATGCTTCTGCAACTGCCATATACGGCGCCAGAGGTGCGAACGGTGTGATCATGGTCACCACAAAAAGAGGGAAAACCGGCGAACCTGTGCTGACCTACAATGGGTATTACGGACTTCAGAAAAACAGAAATGAAGTGGCCTTAATGAATCCTTATGAGTTTGTAAAACTACAGCAGGACCTCAATCCGGTAAACGCGGAAAAACGATATTTTACCAATGGCCTTACCCTGGACAGTTACCGGACAGAACCAGGGATCAACTGGCAGGACCGCTTATTTAGAACAGCCCCGATGCAAAACCATTATATGGCTGTCAACGGTGGCAGTGCCAATACCAAATATTCCATATCCGGTTCCATTACCAACCAGGATGGGATTATCCTAAATACCGGTTTTGACCGTTACCAGGGGCGTTTGATCTTAGATCAAAAAATTAATAATCAATTGAAAATCGGTGTAAACGTAAATTATTCAAATGCCAGCAGTTCGGGCAGTGTAGTATCCAATAGCTATGGTAGCTTAAGTACATTGAGCCTGATGTACAGTGTCTGGGCTTACAGACCGGTAAATGGAACAGGTAACAGCGACGACCTGATTGATGAACTTTATGATCCGGCTATTGACGTGAATAATGACCTGAGGGCAAATCCTGTGATCACTGCACAAAATACCTTTAACAAGCGGGTTACGAACTCTTTAGTCATGAA
>Ga0247805_1000805_pt1 | contig 15702 bp, 11 predicted proteins | sample UWRJL044104R1_FD_180930 | JGI IMG/M metagenome (GOLD analysis project Ga0247805, IMG submission 180930) | Plant litter microbial communities from Arlington Agricultural Research Station in Wisconsin, United States - UWRJ-L044-104R-1 | ecosystem: Environmental > Terrestrial > Plant litter >... | reverse complement strand
TCAAGACCTTAGACGGAGATTTTGTTTTAGCAACAATATCAGCCCTCATCTTCTCAAAATAATCTGTTGGAACACTGAAGGCTTCTTCAGCAGCCATGTTTCTCAAATTATCGACCGACTTTTTCGATTCAATACTTGCAGATAGTTCATCAAAATAGTTTTTTGGTACTGAAAAAACATCCCTCACCGGAACACCTGATAATGTGGGCGCTTCCTCTCTCCATTCTTCATTTTCTAAATTTTTTCCCATTACAAATATATTGATGCTTTAATTGGCAAAAGGTTTAAAAGGTAATGTCATCATTTAGCATAAACGCTTCAACTTTTTTTACTGCGATATGGAATGAAGCTTTCAATGCGCCAACACTTGTACCAGTAATCTCTGAAATTTCTTCGTATTTAAGCTCATCGAAGTATTTCATGTTAAAAATCAGACGTTGCTTATCCGGGAGCGTAAGAATTGCCTGCTGAAGTTTCATCTGGATCTTATCGCCATTGAAATAGGAGGATGCCACAAGTGTCTCCGTCAATTCTGAAGAGACCTCATCTAAAGGAATATTGTTTTTTTGCTTTTTCTTGTTTAAGAAGGTAATTGACTCATTAGAGGCGATCCTGTAAATCCACGTATAAAGCTGTGAATCGCTTCGGAACTTTTCAAGGTTCTTCCAGACTTTTATAAAAACATCCTGTACAAGGTCATCGGCATCATCATGGTCGATAACCAATCTGCGGACATGCCAGTAGATTTTTTGCTGGTACTTATTTAAAAGCAGGTTGAAGGCGTCGTTCCTGGTTTTCTCATTAGAGAATTTTTCTAGAATTTCGGAGTCTTCAACCTGCTTCATTATATGGACTAAAAAGAATTATTTCTTAACTCTTCCTAATACCTTTTGAACTGCTTCAACAATATTAATGCTGTCTAGTCCGTATTTTGTCATTAATTGATCCGGTGTACCACTTTCACCGAAGCTGTCATTAACGGCTACAAATTCTTGAGGAGTTGGCAATTCAGTAGCCAATAATCTTGCTACGCTTTCACCAAGGCCACCAAATTTATTATGTTCTTCGCAAGTAACGACACAACCTGTTTTCTTTACAGATTTCAATACTGCTTCTTCATCCAATGGTTTGATGGTATGGATGTTTATAATTTCCGCATCAATCCCAAGGTCAGCAAGTTTCTCTCCAGCTTCGATAGCTTTCCAAACCATATGTCCGGTAGCAATAATCGTCACATCTTTACCTTCGTTAACCATCCATGCTTTACCAATTTCAAACTTTTGATCAGGATCTGTAAATACAGGAATCACTGGTCTGCCGAAACGTAAATAAACAGGACCTTCATATTCTGCAATTGCAATGGTTGCAGCCTTAGTCTGGTTATAATCACAAGTGTTGATAACAGTCATGCCTGGAAGCATTTTCATCAAACCTATATCCTCAAGGATCTGGTGTGTTGCACCATCTTCACCTAAAGTTAGTCCTGCGTGAGAAGCGCAAATTTTAACATTTTTATCTGAATAGGCGACTGACTGACGAATCTGATCGTAAACTCTACCTGTAGAAAAGTTTGCAAATGTTCCTGTAAAAGGTATTTTACCACCAATAGTTAAGCCTGCAGCTATTCCGATCATATTTGCTTCTGCAATACCAATTTGGAAAAAGCGCTCAGGAAATTCTTTGATGAATGCATCCATTTTCAAAGACCCTACAAGGTCAGCACATAGTGCTACAACTTCTGGATTTTTCTGACCTGCTTCTAATAATCCAGCTCCGAATCCTGAACGGGTATCTTTTTTTTCAGTGTATGTATATTTTTTCATTAGTTCTGTTCTTAGTAATCTTGAAGTGTGCTTGGTAATTGATTTAACGCTGAGGCCAATTGCTCATCATTAGGAGCAGTACCGTGCCATTTATGTGAGCCTACCATGTAGTCAACTCCCATTCCCATTTGCGTACTCATCAAGTTCAAGATTGGCTTACCTTTTCCTGTTAGTGATTTAGCGTAATGTAATGCCTTAACAATAGCATCCATGTCATTACCATCAGAATTAATAACATGCCAACCGAAGGCTTCAAATTTAGTTTGAAGGTTCTCTAGAGACAATACTTTTTCTGTTGGACCATCAATCTGCTGGCCATTATAGTCAATTGACGCAATTAGGTTGTCAACTTTATTGAAAGGAGCATACATAATTGCCTCCCAATTTTGTCCTTCCTGCAACTCTCCATCACCGTGTAAAGAAAATATAATTGATTTATCTTTATTAAGTTTTTTTGAAAGGGCAGCTCCGATAGCAACAGACATTCCTTGACCTAATGAGCCAGAAGCGATTCTGATACCAGGCAAACCTTCATGTGTTGTTGGATGACCTTGTAATCTTGAATTAAGTTTTCTAAAAGTCGCCAGTTCGCTTACTTCAAAGTAGCCAGACCTAGCTAATACGCTGTAAAAAACCGGTGAAATGTGCCCGTTTGATAAGAAAAACATGTCTTCGTCTTTTCCTAACATCGTAAAGTCTGAGGAGTGGTTCATCACTTCAAAATAAAGTGCGGTCATGAAATCTGCACAACCTAATGATCCACCAGGGTGCCCCGATTGGCAAGCGTGTACCATTCTAACGATATCTCTTCTTACCTGGGTTGCAATGCCTTCTAATTCTTCTATTGTATGTTTCATTAACGTTTTTATTGATTACTACAACAAACTTAGTAAAATTGTTATGATAAGTGTCATCTCTAAGGGCTAAAAAGGATACTCAGATTGGATTAAGATAATAAAGCTTATATAATGGTTAAGAATTGATTTGCAAGAAAAAAAGCTTCTGTATAATTCTATCATTATTGAACACTCCTTTTAGTTGTAAGAAAATATCTTATAAATAAAGTAGAAAAAAACAATTTATAGAAAACAATGTATATATCACATCAACCAATGATTATCTATTTATGAAAACAACATTATTAAGAAATGCTGCATTGTCTGCAACATTCTTGCTGGCACTTTCAGCGTGTTCCAGTAATCCGAAAACAACAGGTACTGACAGTGATACTACAGGTATGACAACTGACACCACAATGACTACTGCTGCCGGAAAACCGGAAGATGTTAAACCTACTGGTCCTGCTCCAGAATGGGGTCCAGGATTGAAACCTCAGATGCAGGCTGTGATGGAAAAGCTGGCTAGTTATAAGGATAGACCGATTCCAGAGTTAACTGCTGTACAGGCACGTCAAAATCATACGCCTACTGATGCGGTAATGGATCTTCTGAAAGACAATAATATCCCTATGCCAGTATTCAATGTCGATACTGTTGGTAAAGAAATTCCGGTAACTGGTGGTAATGTTCATTTAAGAGTGTATACGCCTAAAACAGGCAATGGGTCTTTTCCAGTAATCGTTTATTACCATGGTGGCGGATTTGTTATTGCTAATATTGATGTATATGATGCTTCTGCAAAAGTTCTTGCGGATAAAACCGGAGCCGTAGTTGTATCTGTAGCCTATCGTTTAGCACCTGAAAATAAATTTCCAACTGCTCACAATGATTCTTTTGCAGCGTACGAATGGGTAGTTAAAAATGCAGCTTCTATAAAAGGTGATCCTAAAAATATCGCTGTGGCTGGTGAAAGTGCTGGCGGTAATTTAGCGATGAATGTAGCCATTATGGCTCGTGATAAAGGTATTGCTGCTCCAAAACATATTTTGGCAGTATATCCAATTGCAGGTTCGGATATGAGTACAGAATCCTATAAGAAAAATGCAGCTGCTAAACCTTTAGATAAGCCAATGATGGGTTGGTTTGTTAAAAATTATTTAAACACTATGGCTGAGGCAAAAGATCCAAGAATCAATCTTGTCGCTGCTAATTTGAAAGGATTGCCGGCTGTGACTATCATTACTGCAGAATACGATCCCTTGCAAAGTGATGGAATGATGCTGGCCGATAAACTAAAAGCATCTGGTGTAAAAGTTGACAGCAAGAACTACAACGGTGTTACTCATGAGTTCTTTGGAATGGGAGCATTAGTTCCTGAAGCAATGGAAGCAGAAATGTATGCTGTTGATCAACTTAAAAAGGCTTTTGGAAAATAATTGAGCAATAATTAAGTAACTAAATATAATTTCAAGCCCCTTATGTAGATTTTATCTGCCTAAGGGGCTCTTTTTTTTACCGTTTTTTTATATTTTAGCAGACGATCTTCCGTAAAACCAACAAAATTCTAATGACTGCTAAAAAAACCATTAGCCCTATTGTAATTATAGGCGCTTTATTCTTTGTTTTTGGGTTTGTAACCTGGTTAAACTCCGTATTGATTCCTTATTTAAAGATTGCTTGCGAGCTGAGTAATTTTGAATCTTACCTTGTCGCGTTTGCTTTCTACATCGCTTATTTTGTAATGGCGCTCCCTTCCGCATGGGTATTGAAGAAGACCGGTTTCAAGAAGGGTATGGCTTTAGGCTTGGTAATTATGGCCTTTGGAGCATTACTATTTATTCCTGCCGCACTATCCCGTACTTACTTTATTTTTTTAATCGGACTATTTATTCAGGGAACGGGTCTGGCCGTATTGCAAACAGCTTCTAATCCTTATATCACTATTCTTGGACCAGTTGAAAGTGCAGCACAAAGGATCAGTATAATGGGTATCTGTAATAAGGTTGCAGGAGCAATTGCCCCGATTATCTTAGGTGCGGTAACTTTAAGTGATGCCGATGGAGTTAAAGCAAGAATTCTTAGCATGACTAGTGTAGAGAAAGCGCTTGAATTGGATTTGCTTGCACATAAGGTCATCTTACCTTACGTAGCAATTATAGTCGTATTGATTGTTCTCGCTATCTTAACTTATCTATCTGATTTGCCTGAAATAGATACAGATAAGGAAGACGATGCAGTTGCGATTGCAAATACAAACAAGACAAGTATTGTTCAATTCCCTCATGCACTATTAGGTGCACTTACATTATTCTTATATGTAGGTGTTGAGGTAATGGCTGGTGATACCGTGATCAGCTATGCATCTGCACAGGGAATTCCATTGTCGACCGCTAAGTTTTTCACTACTTATACATTAGTTAGTATGATAGTCGGTTATGTGATCGGTATTTTATGCATTCCAAAATACTTTTCTCAACAGACAGCACTTAAGTTTTCTGCTGTTCTTGGTGTGATTCTTTCCATCGCCGCGATTCTATCAGATGGTTATGTATCTGTATTGTTTATCTCGTTGCTTGGTTTGGCAAATTCACTAATGTGGCCGGCAATCTGGCCATTAGCAATCACAGGCTTGGGAAGATTCACAAAGACAGGAGCCTCACTATTGATTATGGGAATCTCCGGTGGAGCATTGTTACCATTGTTGTATGGATACCTTACTGACGCCGTAAACGCGCAACAGGCTTATTGGATCATGGTGCCCTGCTATTTGTTCATTTTATATTACGCTACCTACGGCCATAAGCTTCGAAGATAGTTTGGCAATAACTTGAACAAAATGAATAGCACTGTAAGCTCTGAACTTAATTGATAAAAGAATACTTTTAATCATCAATTAAACGAATAACGCTACAATGCTTACTTATTATGCTCATTTCGCGGCTACAAAAACGGCTTAACGACACGTCCATTTCCAGAAAGTTATATTTTACAATTGGATTTACAGCGTTGCTGGTACTTGTAGAACTTTGTACTTTATGGTTTTCAATAACTACGCTTTCTGCGGTAAGATCCTATGTTGGTGGTGAAGGACTTTGGTCAAAAGCGCAGAAAGATGCAATTCTTAATCTTCGCGAATATGCTTATTCCCATAATGAGAAGGATTATTTGGCCTTTCAGAAATTTCTGGAAGTTCCTTATGGTGACAAAAAAGGGAGAATTGAATTAGAGAAAGCAAACCCAGACTATAGTATTGTTCGGCAAGGATTGCTTCAAGGAAGAAACCATCCTGAAGACATTGATGGGATGGCCAAATTACTGCGAAGGTTTCATAACGTTTCCTATTTGAAGAAAGCATTTACAGCTTGGGCAAAAGCTGAGCCTGGTTTGGATGAATTGGTCATTATCGCAAAGGAGCTTGATCGGCTGGTGAAAAGAGGTGCAGGTAAAGAAGAAATTGCCATTCTGCTAAGGGAGATAGACCGACTAAATATAGAAATTACAAAGTCGGAGGATATCTTTTCATTAACCCTGGGCGAAGGTGCCCGGTGGTTAGAAAACCTAGTCTTGAAGACTGTACTGGCGCTTTCGCTCACTATAGGTTTTACAACTGTATTAATAGCTATATCTATCAACAGGAATCTAAAAAGAGGAGTAGATGCCATCATATCTGGTTCTGATAAAATTCGATCTGGTGCGCTAACCACACGCGTGGAAGTTTTCTCAAATGATGAGATTGGTATGGTAGCAAGGGCTTTCAATGATATGACTGACACACTGGAGAACAATATTCGGGAGCTCGAAACTACAGAAAAGCAGATGATTTGTGAGAAAGCACGGGCTGAAAAATCTGAGCAGGCAAAACATCAATTTCTTCTAAATATGAGTCATGAGATGAGAACGCCATTAAATGCTATTCTCGGATTTGCCAGGCACCTGGAAAAGTCAAATTCAGGTAAGGATGAAAAAGACTCGTTGAAGATGATCATAGCATCAGGTGACCACCTTCTTATTACACTCAATGATATCCTAGATTTTACAAAAATAGAAACTGGTGAAATTAGCTTTGTAAGCAATCCCTTTGAAGTCGCCAACACCTTAAAGTCAACGATTAAACTAGTTGAACAAGACGCCTGTCTTAAAAAGATAGCATTAAAATACATCATAGATCCAAAGATCCCAAAGACCATCTATGGGGATGGTCCCAGATTGTCTCAAATACTTTTAGGATTAGTTTCAAATGCGTTCAAATTTACAGAGCAGGGAAGTATTGAAGTTTCCGCAATTGCTTTAAGTCAGGATGCAGAAAACATAATTATTGAGTTTAGGGTGAAAGATACTGGTATTGGAATTCCTAAAGATAAGCAAGAGAAGATTTTTGATCTTTTCGAACAGGCTAGCAGTGAGATGACACGCAAATTTGGTGGTACAGGTATTGGGTTAAGTATAGTTAAGCACTTAATAGCCCTGCAGCATGGGGAGATTTCGGTTAGCAGCATTCCGGGTGAGGGTTCGGAGTTCTGTTTCCGGCTCCCCTTTTTACTGAAACACGATGAACCGTCTAACCACGCAGTATCAGGATCCTTTAAATCTGGTAAGTTAAGTTCAGATTATGGAAAAGGAATCAATGTATTGATAGTTGAAGACAATGCGATTAACCAGATGCTTGTTCTTAAACTTCTGCAGAAACATAGCTATCAAACTACTGTTGCAGAAAACGGAAGAGTAGCCTTTGAAAAGTATCAAGCGCAAGACTTTGATATTATCTTGATGGATCTGCAGATGCCGGAAATGGATGGCTATGAAACGACGGTGAACATCAGAAACATGAAATCTGACAAACGTAATGTGCCAATTGTGGCCATGACTGCTCATACCATTTCTGGAGATTATGAGAAATGCATGGCCATAGGAATCAATGAATATATTTCAAAGCCTTTTCATCCGGATGAGTTGTATCATAAAATACAGCTATTAGTTCCGCACCATAATTAAGAAAGTTTCAAGAGCTCCAATACTTGTGCCGTTGAATTCTTAGTGTCTACCTTAGAAATAATGTGTGCTAAGTTTCCTTCTTTATCAATGATGAATGTTTTACGGTTAGTACCCATATAGGTTTTGCCATACATGCTTTTTTCGCCCCAAACTCCATATGCAGTTACGATTTCCTTATCGGTGTCTGCTAATAAAGGGAATGGCAAATTGTGTTTTGCAATAAATTTCTTATGAGATTTTTCATCATCAACACTCACGCCAAGTACAACTATGTCTTTAGCAGAGAGACCCTGATAATTATCTCTGAAATCGCAAGCTTCCGAGGTGCAACCCGGCGTATCGTCTTTTGGATAGAAGTATAGAACGACAGTTTTACCTGCGAAATCTGCGAGGCTAATCCTATTGCCATCCTGGTCTTTCGCTGAGAATTCAGGTGCTTGTTGGCCTTCTTGTAATTCAGTCATTGTCTTATTTATAAAATGTAATTGAATAAGTTCTGCTATTGTCCTTCATGTCTTTCACTATCAATTCAAAAGTATGTTTACCCGGACCAGTCTGCTCATCAAAGGTATGCCAAAGCGAGGCTGTTTTAGTGTCAAATTCCATCAATACCCATTTGCCATCAATGAAACCATTAAAGCTTTGTATTCCTGATAAGTTGTCGCGGATTTTAAAGGACATTTTGCTGATGCCTGACATACTTTTTCCATCACTTATATTTTGTGGAAGAATTGCTGGAGGAAGCGTATCCGTTGAGATAAAGTAACTTCCAAAATTTCGGGGCTTTGCTTTCACATACCCGTTTTCATAATAGCCCCCTTGAGAGCCTCGGCCAGAATTTACAATAAGCGCTTTGCTCCTAAGATTTTCAGGAAGGTCATCTGCTTTAATCCAAAGTTCAAACCCGACATGTAATGGAGTTACATTATTATGGATTTGGTGGATGGAGGAATACGCATTTCCAACAGGTTTGGCTATTGTCTTATAGATGAAGTTTAAATCATTGTATAAAGTTCCCTTTGGGAGTATTAGTTTAATCTGATCGTTGTTGAATTGATTTGCGACATCATACGGGAATCGAGCGCTTCCTGAATTAGCATTTTCAGGATATACTGCAAGTTTAGTATCTGCCTGAACCTTGAAGGACAATGTGCTCTTATTTCCCTTTCCATCAGTTACGATATATTGTAGTTCATGCAGCTTTCCATCATTAAACTCAATACGTCCTCTGTTAACAAGATTGCTGTAGATTGATAAAGGATTTCCAGGATCAACAAAGCTTTTTTGTATGCTTCGTTTAGTGGATAGATAGGTAGGATAGTCAATATGTGAGTTGATGGCTTTGCTGTCTTCAAATTCAAACTTTTCAACTGAAGAGGTGAAGACGTGGTTTCCATCAAGTAAAAGCTCGATAGAATATACTCCGTTTAAACCGGAAGCACCACTGTGACGGTCTGTCGTAACAATTCCAAAACCAACTTCTCCGGTCAGATTGATAGTGCCTGCCTTATAGTTTCCAGCTGATCCGGTAATTGCTAGCGCCTGTTTTGGTATAAATTCGTTAAAAGGTTTTTTATTTAGCCTGTAAGCATAGAGCGAGTAGATTACAGGTGGGATATTATCTGGGATATTTAAACCAAAAAGCTGCGGATTAATAGTTGCTTCAGTTTTCGTATCTCTGATCTCAAAATGAAGATGGGGTCCCCCAGAACTGCCTGTATTACCAGTATAAGCAATGATGTCGCCTTTACGAACTGGAATCGAAAGCTCATTGGGAAAATCATCCACTTCATACGATTTCTTCTGATACTGAATGGATTTAACCTGCGAAGCTATTTTGGTATTAAAACGGGAAAGATGTCCGTAAACAGAGGTATATCCGTTCTTGTGATTAATGTATAGCGCTAATCCGAAGCCGCTGTTCTGAACTCTTAATCTCGATATATAGCCATCAGCAATAGCATATACTGGGTACCCTGTACGTTGATTGGTCCGGTAATCCATTCCTGAATGAAAATGGTTTGACCGTAGCTCACCGAACGAACCTGCCAGTGCAGGGGGTACAATATCAAGAGGTGGCCTAAAATCTACAAGGGGGTATTTATTGTCACTAAATATTTGTTGCGCAAAACTTTGCATTGTCAGGCATAGAAAGCACAGCGTAATGAATTTTATTCTAATCATTCTTTTTATTTAATCTCAAAGTTTAACAGTTCTCTGCCTGCAAGCGTTCCCTGCAGTTTGTCTCCCGGATGCACCTGTCCAACACCTTCTGGTGTCCCGGTAAAGACCAAATCACCTTTCTTTAGCGTTATATATTGAGAGACGAAAGAGATGATGTAATCATAAGAGAACAGCATGAAACTAGTATTTCCTTTTTGTCTGATTTCCTCATTTATTTTAAGTTCGAAATCCAGGTTTTTAAGGTCTGCAAACTCATCTTTTGATACGAACTCGCTCATTGCGGCCGAATTATCGAAAGCTTTGGCAAGCTCCCAGGGAAGGCCTTTCTCTTTGTGTTCTGCCTGAATATCTCTCGCGGTAAAGTCAATCCCTATACCAATTTCTTCATAGTACTTTGAAGCAAATTTTTCAGCAATGTGTTTCCCTTCCTTGGATACTTTTAATACCACTTCAAGTTCAAAGTGAATGTTATTTGAGAACTCCGGTATATAAAATGGCTTGTTGTCTTTTAAAAGGGCAGTATCTGGCTTTAAAAAAATCACAGGTTTACCTGGAACAGGATTGTTTAATTCTTTAGCATGCGCAGCATAGTTGCGCCCTATAGCAATAATCTTCATGAATGTGTTTTTACGAAAGTAGTAAATCTATTAGAGAACGGAAATTCTCTTTACTACAGTTTCTGAGCCAGAAATGATTTTCAGAAAGTAAATTCCTGGATTCAGCCGTTCAGGAATGTTATAAGTTTTAGTCTGCTCCCCAGCAGCAATGCGTTCATTGGCCAACGTAACTACTTCATTGCCCAAAAGATCCATGATCTTCACAGAGAAGTTGGATTCCCGATCCATTTTTATAACCAAATTTACCTGATCTTCTACAGGATTGGGATAAACTTTGACAACAGAAAGAAGCTTATCAACCCTTGCAGAATAAGTTGTTGTATTCTTTGAATTCGCAGATATTTCTGAATAAGGGGTAATTCCAAAGCTATTTCTTGGTCTGTAACTTTGTACTGATCCTTTAATCTGAGGTGTACTAAACAGTTTTTTATACCGATTGATGTTTGCAGTGCTATCAGGTTTCTGAGCAAAAACAGTAACGCTAGTCGAAAGGCAGATGCCAAGAAGGCACAAGACGTTTAGAAGAAGCGTTATAATTGGTTTTATACTCATATAGATGCAGTCAAAAATATAAATAAATAAACAAAGAAATCAACGATTTTGTTCAATATTTGATCTTTTAACAATATTTAACAAGTTATTACGTTTCAAGGTCCATCTTTGCTGTCAGATCAATCCCTCAGAATCACTTAAAAAGATATTTAAACTGTGCTTTCCTTAAATTTTAATTTAATTTTGCGCTAAATAAAAATAATTGTGACAAGTCATAAAAATTTAAATACCCTTAGCGCAGGAGGTCTTCTCGTGAGTTTGGGTATCGTTTATGGTGATATTGGTACCTCTCCACTGTATACACTAAAAGCTATTTTTAACTCAGCTGTTTCCGGAGGCCAGACTGTCGACGTCAATCTGGTGCTAGGAGCACTTTCGTGTATCATCTGGACACTCACGCTGCAAACAACCTTAAAATATGTAGTAATTACTTTAAGGGCAGACAATAAGGGTGAAGGTGGAATCTTTTCACTTTATTCATTAGTGAGGAAAAAAGCAAAGTGGCTGGTTATTCCTGCCGTTATTGGCGGTTGTGCGCTCCTTGCAGATGGAATCATCACGCCAAGTATTACCGTTACTTCGGCAATAGAAGGGTTGCAATTGAAATTTCCTACAGTCAGCGTGATTCCTATAGTGCTCGCCATTATCACGCTATTATTTATAATACAGCAATTCGGGACTGATCTGGTTGGTAAACTGTTTGGCCCTGTAATGTTCTTATGGTTTGGAACACTTGGGGTATTGGGCTTCTTGTACATCTTACAAGATATCAGTATTCTTAAAGCACTCAATCCATACTATGCCTACGACTTGCTTGCAAATAATCCTATGGCCCTACTAATTCTTGGCGGGGTATTTCTATGTACTACGGGAGCTGAAGCGTTATATTCAGATATGGGTCACTGTGGTAGGAGAAATATCAGGGTAAGTTGGATCTTTGTAAAAGTAACCTTGATATTTAATTATCTGGGGCAAGGTGTTTGGGCTATTCATCATGGAAATTATGATAGCACTTTGAACCCATTCTTTGAAATTGTACCGGACGACTACCTATTATTTATGGTAGCCTTGGCCACGTTCGCAGCTGTTATAGCGAGTCAGGCGATGATTACTGGTTCATTTACATTGATCTCCGAGGCTGTTAGGCTTAACCTATGGCCGAAGGTTAGGATTAATTATCCAAGTAATCAAAAAGGACAAATCTACGTTCCCTCAATTAACTGGATCTTATGGGCAGGATGCATTGCAATTGTGCTAATATTTAAGAGTTCTGGCGCTATGGAAGGTGCTTATGGTTTAGCGATTAATTTAACTTTCCTGGCAACGACGATACTAGTTGCATTTTACATGAAGCGCAAAAAGATTCCTATGTATGCCATTGTGATCTTTTTAAGCATTTACTTATTGCTTGAATTGACGTTCCTGGTCGGTAATATGGCCAAATTCTTCCATGGGGGATGGGTAACCGTACTTATAGGATCATTTCTTTTTACCATCATGTGGAGTTGGTATGTCGCCAGAAAGATAAAAAATCGTTTCGTCAAATATGTAGAGATCGAAGATTATTACCAGATCATCAGTGAACTAAGTAGCGATGAATCTGTTCCGAAATATTCATCACAGCTGGTATACTTGACCAGTGCAAACTTTAAGACCGAAATTGAATCCAAGATTATTTATTCAATCATTCAGAAAGAACCTAAACGTGCAGACGTATATTGGTTGGTGCATGTAGATGTAGTTGATGAGCCCTATACTAGGGATTATAAAGTGGAATTCCTCATTCCGGGGAAGTTAATCAGAATTGACTTCAAATTAGGCTTCAGAGTCGAGCAACGTGTAAATCTGCTGTATCGGAAAGTAATTGAAGATCTCGTTAAAAATGGAGAAGTTGACATTACCAGTCAGTATAAGTCTTTAAATAAACATAAGATAGCTGGCGACTTTCGCTTCGTACTTCTGGAAAAACATCTTTCAAAATTCTCTAAATTAAGTTTTTACGAAAGAAGCATTATGGATTATTACTTTATTCTAAAGAAACTTAGTCTATCTGAGGAGCGAAGCTTTGGTTTAGATTCCAGTTATGTTGATGTTGAAAAAGTTCCCCTGATTTTCGTCACCCCAGATGACATAGAATTGAATAGACTTCCAAGCTAACGTTTCCTTTAACTATTATTTCATAAAGTATCTTCCGTTCAGATAGTAGGTAGATAGTACTTCTACAAGGTGTCGGTAAAGCGTCTTTGGGGCTATTTGAATTTTGTTAGGATAAGAAATCAATCCCAAATGTTCTTGGGAATCCGTTTAGATACTATATTTGGTGTGGTCATATTTGAGGCAGTGTTGCTTCAGTATTGAAGCGTAGTTGGTTCGGCTTAGACCGAACCAACACCGAACCAACACCGGAGCAACACCGGAGCAACACCGAACCAACCTGCTTGTGTCACGTACTTTGTCCATCTTTTTTTTGAGAGTCCAAGATCAATACAAAATCACTACGAAACTATGCTGAACTACTTTGACAACAGATCTACAAATACATCAGCGGAATCATTCAACGCTAAAATAAAGGCTTTCAGAACTCAGTTTGGAGGTGTTAAAAACGTTGAATTCTTCTTATACAGGCTGACGCAACTTTATGCATAGAAACAAAAAAACTATCCCTCCCCCACAAAGTTTCGGATTGATCCAGAATAAGTCTATTGCCTACAGCAAGTAAAATCCGTTTTGATCACCTGAAATTTATTACATAAAAAAGGCTCCGGGGAGGAGCCTTTTATTGTAGGGTTTCCAACCAAACAATTTTAGGGATAAGTAGGAGGGATTGTAAATATTCGGTCTTTTCAACGAATATTCAATATTATTTTCCAATGTAGAGAATAATTCTCATAATGTAGAATTTTTAAACAAATTTCTGAAAGTGGGGAAGATTTTTCGCTTTTATGGATTATTATCCAATTTGCTTTTCGGCGTTTAACCTACTATGCTTGTAGCCATATAAAAAGTATACGATCAAGCCAATAATTAACCATATTCCGAAACCAATCCAATTGGAAATTCCCAACTCACACATCATATAAAGACAACTTACGAGTCCTAATACAGGAATAAGGGATAGATTTTTAGTGATGCAATAATAAGTGATTACTACGCATATGATCAAGAAGATCCACATTGGAATCTTATGTTTGAATAAGCTAAATCCGCTCTCATATTTTCGCTCATTGCCCAACTCAGAGCTGGTCATGAATTGCTCATATTGTTCTGCAGATAATTTATTCAAGTAAAGTTCAGCGTCATTGCTTTCTCCAGTTTGATGTAACTTAACTTGATTTGCTTTGATCTCACGCTTAACAGCGGCAAGTTCTGTATCATCTAAAGAAGTTAGAAAGGTTACTGGTTCATAAATTTTAGGTTTATTGAAAATGAACGCTGTTGTTTCGGCTTTATAAAAGTTAAGAGAAAAAATGACCGCAGCGATGAAAGCAACTGGAATAATATATTTAGAGTTTGCATAAGGTATTTTAAATTTACCTCTCTGAATATCAGGTTTGTTTTGCAGTACCAATACGCCTGTGCAGACCAATACGAAAGCAAATAAAGTCCCTATAGAACAAAGATCTGTAACGATGGTCAGATTCATGAATAAAGATGGGACAGCAACGACAAAGCCAACAACTATCGTTGCAAAGGATGGTGTTTTATAAACCGGATGGATTCTCGAAAAAGCTTTCGGTAGTAATCCATCGCGACTCATACTCATCCAAATACGGGGTTGACCCATTTGGAATACAAGAAGTACACTTGCCATTGCGAACACCGCACTAACAGCTATAATTCCACTCATCAATTTAAGGTCTATCTGATCAAAAACGAATGCAAGGGGATCACCTACTGCTAACAAATTATAATTTACAATTCCAGTAAGAACAAGCGCAATTGCTACATATAGTACTGTACAAATTATAATTGCCCACATCATTGCCTTTGGAAGATCCCGCTGCGGATTCTTACATTCCTCTGCAGTAGTAGAAATGGCGTCAAATCCTATATAGGCAAAGAACACTGCTGAAACACCTTTTAATACCCCAGATACCCCATTTGGGGCAAACGGATTCCAATTAGAGGTATCAACATAAAATATGCCTACTGATAATACCAAAAGTATTACCGCAAGCTTCACAATCACCATTGCGTTACTTGCATTTTTGGACTCTTTCATCCCACGATAAACCAACCAGGTGATGAAAATAATGATGCCCAATGCAGGTAAATCTGCTACCAAATGAAAGCCGCCAATTTTAGGAGCAGTGTTCCAGGCATTATTAGCAATTCTGGTAATGTCATCAATATCCGCATAGCTTTTACCTGCATTAATTAGCGCATCCGAATGTATATGAGCATTATAAGCAGTTAGATAGTCCATTGTCATCCAATCTGGCAGATTTATACCATTAATGTTTAATGCGGGTATTCGAATAGAAGAAAGAAGCCCTGTAAAGTAGTCGGACCAGGAAATTGCTACCGTTATATTACCAATCGCATACTCCATAATCAGCGACCAACCGATGATCCAAGCAACCAACTCGCCGAATGCTACATAAGAATAGGTGTAAGCACTACCAGATACCGGAACCATTGAAGCAAATTCTGCGTAAGCAAAGGCCGCGAAGCTACAAGCTACTGCAGTAAAAA
>Ga0247805_1000804_pt1 | contig 15702 bp, 13 predicted proteins | sample UWRJL044104R1_FD_180930 | JGI IMG/M metagenome (GOLD analysis project Ga0247805, IMG submission 180930) | Plant litter microbial communities from Arlington Agricultural Research Station in Wisconsin, United States - UWRJ-L044-104R-1 | ecosystem: Environmental > Terrestrial > Plant litter >... | reverse complement strand
AATCCCGAACATCGAAAAGAAGTGGCAGATTTTTGGGGAGTGGATGCAATTTCAGAAAAACCGGGTTTGACTGCTACCGAAATGTTCGAGGCTTTGGAATCTGGAAAAATGAAAGCTGTTTGGATAATCTGTACTAATCCGTTGGTAAGTTTACCTGATTCCCGTCGCGTTGAAAAGGCGTTGCAAAATGCCAAATTTGTTGTTGTTCAGGATATTTCGCATAATGCTGATACCGCAAAATATGCCGATTTATTATTGCCGGCAGCCGGATGGTTAGAAAAAGATGGTACAATGACCAACTCTGAGCGTCGTATTTCGTATCTGCCAAAAGGAATAAATGCTCCCGGAGAAGCGCTTCCGGATATTGAAATTTTAATTCGTTTTGCTAAAAAAATGAATTTTAACGGTTTCAATTTCAATAGTGCCGAAGAAATTTACAAAGAGCATTGCGCACTGACCAAAAACACTAATATCGATATTTCATTCTTAAATTATCACCGCTTAAAAACCGAAGGTACTTTTCAATGGCCGGTTCCTGATTATGGACATCCCGGAACGACTCGTCTTTTTACGGATAAAAAATTCTATACACCATCGCAAAAAGCGATTTTCAATTTACCAACGGCTATCGAAAATACATCGGAACAGCCATCTCCTCAATTTCCTTTTATACTTACAACAGGAAGGGTTCGTGATCAATGGCATACGATGACAAAAACCGGAAAAGTATCGCGATTGATGACGCATACACCAAGTCCTGTCCTTGAAATCAATCCAATTGATGCTTTTAAAAATGATATAAAAGATGGCGATATTGTTACCGTTACCAGTAAAAATGGAGAAGTTCGTGTAAAAGCAAAAGTTACGGATTCGATCAGGGAAAAAGTGGTTTTTCTGCCAATGCACTGGGGAAAACAGCTTGAAAATGATTTAAACAGAACCAATAACTTAACCAATACATTAATCGATCCGGTTTCTAAAGAGCCTGATTTTAAATATACGACGGTTTCAATTACGAAATATGTAAAACCTTTTCAGAAAATTGCAATTGTGGGTGCGGGAGCTGCGGCTTTCCGCTTTATTCAAAATTATCGCGAATTCAATTCTACTGATGAAATTGTGGTTTTTTCAAATGAACTCAATCCGTTTTACAATCGTGTATTGCTTCCGGAATATATGACAGGCGAATTTTCCTGGCAGCAATTATTAAAGGTGAAAGATGGTGAAGCATTAAACAAATTGAAAATTACCATGAATGCAGGTGTTGCTGTTGGTAAAATAAATGCTTCCGAAAAGACAATCATAGACAGTTTAGGCGATACGCATACTTTTGATTCCCTGATTCTGGCAACAGGAAGCCGTCCTTTTGTACCGGAAAATGCACAATTACATTTACCGGGACGTTTTACCGTAAGACGAAAAGAAGATGCTGATCGTTTAAAAAAACACCTTGATGACACTAATTTACCTCCTGAAGAACAGCATGTAGTAATCGTTGGTGGAGGTCTGTTAGGATTAGAATTGGCAGCAGCCTTAAAACATAAAAAAGTAAAAATTACCATAATCCAAAGGGCTTCACGTTTGATGGAACGTCAATTGGATCGTGTTTCAAGCAAATTATTGGCAGAAGAAGTACAGCTTCGCGATATTCAGATTTATTTTGATAACGAAGTCAGTACTGTTTTTGAAACGGATAACGATAACGAACTTGAAATAGCACTAAAAAGTGGACGTATCATTACCGCAAATGCCATTGTATATACGATTGGAACAATTCCGAATATCGAAATTGCAAGAGAAATGGGACTTGCCTGCGGTCGCGGTGTAAAGGTAAACCAGTATTTACAATCGTCAAATCCTGATATTTATGCTATTGGAGAAATAGCTGAATTCAACAATCAGTTATTCGGAATCACATCAGCAGCAGAAGAGCAGGCGGATGTATTGGCTAACTTTTTGGCCGGCGATATCAGCAGTTACTATAAAGGTTCTGTTTTAATGAACATCCTGAAATTGGAAGATATTAATTTATGTAGTATCGGAGAAGTTGAAATTCCGGAAAATGATGATTCGTACGAAGAAATTGTTTTTGCCGATTTGAAACAGCGTTACTACAAAAAATGCATTGTCAAAAATGACTTGCTGGTCGGTGCCATTTTGATGGGAGACAAAAATGAATTTGCCGAGTTTAAAACAATGATCGAAAGCAAAATCGAATTATCAGAAAAACGAAATTCATTGCTGAGGGGAAGTTCAAATGCCAAACCGGTTCTCGGAAAATTAGTTTGTTCCTGCAGTCAGGTTGGAGCGGGAAACATCGAAGAAACCATTAAAAGCGGTGTGAATAATTTCACAGATTTATGTAAAAACACCGGTGCCGGATTAGGCTGTGGAAGTTGTAAAACAGAGGTGAAAGAGATTTTAGCGAAATGTAAATGAGTTAAAGAGTACTGAGTAATTAGTCCTTAGTCTATCAAACAACTACGGACTAAAAAACTAACGACTAAGGACTAAAAAACTAACAAGAATGGAATTAACGAGATTAATAGTAAAAGGAGGCGTTATTTCGCCGGGAGAACTTAGGGAAGTAGTCAATATGGCTGCGGATCAGGGTTTGGATTCGATTTCATTTGGTTCAAGACAGGATATTATTTTTCCAAAAGGTTTTAAAGCTTTGGACAAGGAAAAAATGGGGAAACATCATTTTGTTTTTCCTGATGAAAAGAGCGGTAATAATATTGTTTCTTCTTATGTTTCAACTGATATTTTCAGGAATACCAATTGGTTGACAGGAAATAAGTTTTTATATATTTTAGAACAATTTAAAGACCAGCCCAAGCTTAAGGTCAACATCAATGACCCAAAGCAACAGTTGGTTCCTTTGTTTACCGGACACCTAAATTTTATCGCTTCTGAGCATGAAGATTATTGGTATTTATACATTCGTTTACCGAAATGGCAGCGCATGGAAGTGTATCCGGTATTGATTTACAGCTGGGATATTGCCACTTTTTACTACGAAATCGAGCGTATTGTTACTACTGAAGATTCTTGCGGAATCGATATGATTTTCAGTCTCGTAAGTGAAGCTTTAGATACTAATAACAGAACAATTGACAAACCTTTAAATGTCCCGTTTTATCCTTTTCCGTATTACGAAGGTATGAACCGAATGGGTATCGACCAATACTGGCTTGGCTTATATTGGAGGAATAACCTGTACGATTTGGAATTTCTGAAACAGATGTGTGATTTGTGTTTCGATTGTAAAATCGGAAAAATATGTATCACGCCATGGAAATCATTTATTATAAAAGGAATTCCGAAAGACAGAAAACTGGAATGGGAGAAATTCCTCGGAAAAAAAGGAATCAATGTACGTCATTCCCTTTTAGAACTGAACTGGCATTTACCTGTAGCAATGGAATGGGCTTTGAACCTGAAAACCTTTTTGGTTCGTACACTCGATCAATTTGATATCAGCACCTACGGATTAAACTTCGGAATATCCGAATACAATCGTGATGGGCATTATTTTACTTCGATCGTTGTCGAAAAGAACGATTTGCCAAAAGATCTGGAATCGATTAAGATTCGCGATACTTACAATGTGTTGTATGCGAGAAATTTTGATCCCAATACAAGAGAATACATTGTACATTCTCAGGATATTGACAAACTGGAACTGCCGACAATTTTGATTGAGCTAAGCCGGAAATACTTTGAAGATTTAGGAAATTCAGTTCCTGAAACAATCGAAAATAATCAGAAAAAAGAAAAACCCCAGTTGGATATTTACCAATGCCAGGAATGTTTAACAACTTATAATCCGGAGTACGGAGATGAAAGCCAAAACGTTCCAAAAGGTATTCTATTTACAGATTTAGCCGAAACCTATTGCTGTTCATTATGCGAAGCACCAAAAAGTAATTTCAGGATTCTGGAGGCTGTTACTATATAATTTAGTTTTTTAAGTCCCGAAATGCCGTTGGGGAATAACCAGTGTTTTTTTTAAAAAACCTCGAAAAATAAGAATAATCATCATAGCCAACAGCTGATGCAACTTCGTTTACAGCCAGTTGTTTGTCGATTAACATTCTTTTTATTTCAAGAATTACACGATCCATAATAACTTCTGTAGCCGTTTTTTCTAAAATTTCATTACAGATTCGGTTAAGATGTTTTAAGGTGATATTTAATTTATCAGCGTAAAAAGAAGGCGATTTTTCTTCTTTATAATGTTGCTCCAGAAGCTTTTCGAATGTATTGATTTTGATATTGTACGAATGGGTCTGATGGGAATAGGTTTCGCTGTACTTTCGGGCAATTTCAATATGAATGCAATCCAGTAAATTCAGCATTTTATCCAATTGAAAGTTATTCTGCTTCATGTTTTCTTCCGTTAATAATTTAAAATAAGGCAAAATCTTTGGAATTTCTTCACCCGCAAAAAGCATTTCCGGCCGATTGTGAATCGAATGATAAAAATTATAATCATTGATGTTTTTCTGTCCGAAGTATAAATTATATAACTCCTGAGAAAATATAATCACAAAGCCTTCAATGTCATCAGACAAACTCCAATGATGCATTTGTCCGGGCTGTAAAACAAACAAACTTCCTTTTTGGATTTCAAACCGGTCAAAATCGATTTCATGAATTCCGGATCCATCCGTAAAAAAAACCATCAGATACGAATCATGCCGATGAGGTTCTTCTATAAAACTGTGGCTTTTTAAATGCTCTTTAAATGTGTTTACATAAAATTCACGATGAATATCGTTGCAGCTAAAATTCTCTACACTATAAACTGGATATTTTTTCATGATAAAATGTCTTTATTGTGCTATTAATAGCGAAGATATAAAAAAGGTTTTAATAGAATCTGATTTACCTTTGTATAAATATAAAACAACACTATCATGTCTAATGCATTAACTCATATTTTAAGCAACGAATGTCCTGTTTGTCATAAAGGAAAAGTTTTTAAAGACAAGAATATTTTCCTGAATTTTGGTTTTCCAAAAATGAATGAAACTTGCAGTCATTGCAATTATAAATTTCAAAAAGAGCCCGGATTTTTCTTTGGTGCCATGTATGTAAATTACGGATTAACGGTAGCTCAGGGAATTGCTACGTATTGTATAGCTCAGTTTTTCTTTGAAAAAACCTTCGATTTAAGAATCATCCCTATTATTGCAGTTGTCATTATCTTATTTACTTCTTTCAATCTGCGATTTTCAAGATTAGCATGGATTTATATGTTTAAGGATTATTCGAGCTAAAAAAAGTGTTATTTTTGCAGTCAAAAAAATAACCTCAGTAAGTAACGATACTGAATAAATGTAGCACAAAATGAAAGCATACGTATTTCCGGGTCAGGGCGCACAGTTTACAGGAATGGGCAAAGACTTATATGAAACATCTCCATTGGCAAAAGAATTATTCGAGAAAGCCAATGAAATTTTAGGTTTCAGAATTACAGATATCATGTTTGAAGGCACTGCCGAAGAACTAAAAGAAACTAAAGTAACTCAACCGGCTGTTTTTTTACATTCGGTTATTTTAGCTAAAACTTTAGGTGATGATTTCAAACCTGAAATGGTAGCAGGACATTCTTTAGGCGAATTTTCAGCTTTGGTTGCCAACGGTGCATTATCTTTTGAAGACGGACTGAAATTAGTTTCACAGCGTGCTTTGGCTATGCAAAAAGCCTGCGAAACAACACCTTCAACAATGGCTGCGGTTTTAGGATTAGCAGATAATGTGGTTGAAGAAGTTTGTGCTTCTATCGACGGAATCGTAGTAGCGGCAAACTATAACTGTCCTGGACAATTAGTAATTTCCGGAGAAACATCAGCAGTTGAAAAAGCGTGTGAAGCAATGAAAGCTGCAGGTGCAAAAAGAGCATTGATTCTACCTGTTGGAGGCGCATTTCACTCCCCAATGATGGAACCTGCAAGAGAAGAACTGGCAGCGGCTATCGAAGCAACTACTTTTTCTGCTCCAATTTGTCCTGTATATCAAAACGTAACGGCAAATGCTGTTTCTGATGCAAACGAAATCAAAAAGAACTTAATCATTCAATTGACTGCTCCGGTAAAATGGACACAATCGGTACAGCAAATGATTGCTGACGGTGCTACTTTATTTACAGAAGTAGGTCCGGGGAAAGTGTTGGCGGGATTAATTGGTAAAATTGATAAAGAAGCGGTTACAGCTAATGCTTAAATTTTAAATTAGAATTAAAAGTTATCCAAAATAATGAAACCCTTCTTAAACTACTGTTTAGGAAGGGTTTTTTAATATGTAATATTCAGATGACTATGATGAATAAAAAATAAATAATCAAAAGAATAAATAATAATTACGCCTGTTTAGCAAATTGCAATTCGATGTTCAGTTTCACTTCTTCACCAACCAAAACACCACCGGTTTCCAAAGCTGAGTTCCAGTTTAAACCCCAGTCTTTACGGTTAATCTTTCCTTCAATACTCAAACCTACTTTTGTGTTTCCCCATGGATCAGTCAGGATTCCGCTGAATTCTACCGGAAAAGTTACAGTTTTCGCAACTCCTCTGATGTTTAAATCTCCTGTAATTTCATACTTTTCATCATTGATTTTTTTGAAAGAGGAAGCTTTGAAAGTTAATTTTGGATGATTTTCAGCATCAAAAAAATCACCGCTTTTTAAGTGACCATCTCTGTCTGCATTTGCAGTATCAATAGAAGCGATATCGCCTGAAAATTCAATTGCTGCATTTTCGAAATCATCACCTTCAGTAGTGATTGTTGCATCGTAAGTCAAAAATTTTCCGGAAACATTTGTAAACATCATGTGTTTCACTTTAAAACCAATTTCCGAGTGAGTTGGGTCAATTGACCATTTTGTAGTTGCCATAATTTTTATTTTTTAAATATTATAATTTCATTTTGATAAGACAAAGTTACGCTGACAGTAAGCGTAACACACTTAACCTAGATTAAGAAATGAAAATGTGATTTTAAATTTTTAAATTTCATTATCTTAAAAATACAATTCCCATGTAAATTAAAATTATCAATTATGAAAATTTTAGTAAAAAAGAAACGATAACGATCTGAATTTCAGATCAATTATCGTTTCTAAGAAAAAAGTATTAGTTGTTTTTTTAGAATTAATAGTTCATTGGAATGTCCATCAATAAGAACTCAGCATCTGTATTTGCTTTTATATTCAAGATATCAGTTCCTGAAATCCCAACAGCATCACGAGTATTTAATTCCTGGCCGTTGATGGTTACATTTCCTTTTAAAACAAAAGCGTAAACTCCGTTTCCTTCTTTTTTGATTTTATATTCAGTTGCAATTCCGGCATCAAAATTTCCCATGTTAAACCAGGCATCCTGATGAATCCAAACTCCTTCATCGTCTGGATTTGGAGATAAAATCTGAGACAGTTTATTATGTCTGTCCGCAACATCCAAAGTAATTTGCTGGTAACGAGGCTCAACATTTCTTTTATTTGGAAACAACCAGATTTGCAGCAATTTAGTCTGCTGATCTGCATTTGGATTAAACTCACTATGCTGAATTCCGGTTCCGGCACTCATTACCTGAACATCGCCATTTTTGATGATTTCCGTATTTCCCATACTGTCTTTGTGAGCTAAATCGCCTTCTAACGGAATGGTAATAATTTCCATATTATCATGAGGATGTGTTCCAAAACCCATTCCGCCTGCAACCGTGTCATCGTTCAAAACGCGAAGTGCCCCAAACTGAATTCTTTCCGGGTTGTACCAGCTGGCAAAACTAAAACTGTGATAAGCATTAAGCCATCCGTGATTTGCATTTCCTCTTGTTTCTGACTTGTGTACTACTATATTTTCCATTATGTTATGTTGTTTTGTTATTTATAGTACAAATTTACAGTGAACATCAATGAAAAGCACTTAATGTAGATTAAGAAAGATTCTGAGCAGCTAAGGTGCTAAAACACTAACGTTTAAATTGTGGATATTTTCAGTAGCACAAATAGTAATTTTCAAAAGACCTTTTGTCCTGCTATCCGCTATATCTATTGTTGCGAAACCCGCAACAACAGGATGTCGCTGCTATCAGGGCTAGATTAGAAATTTTATTTTTTATAAGTAGTTTATATTTTAAGTTAGAGGTGTTCATTGATTCTGACTAAAAAGACATTTATTTTTTCAAAAGTCTCGCCTTCATTTTACTAAAGAACTCAGGCGTAACACCAATAAAAGAAGCAATTTGTTTTTGAGGGACTTTATGAACTAGTGTTCCGTATTTTTCACAAAATTTCTCGAAACGCTCTTCAGCAGTCAGACTCAGATTATCTAATAATCTTTCCTGATTAGCGACCAAAGAGTTTTCGATTAATATTCTGAAAAAACGTTCCAGTTTCGGAATTTCAAGATACAATTGATCCTGGTTTTCTTTGGATATGGAAACTACTTCGGCATCTTCTAAAACTTCAATAAAAAGCTGTCCCGGTTTTTGCGAAAAATAACTGTACATGTCACTCATCCACCATCCCGTGCAGGCAAATGCCAAAACGTGCTCTACAATATTATCGTTGATATTAAAACTTCTTACAATTCCTGAATTGACAAAATAAGAATGTTTGCAGATTTCTCCGGCATTCAGTAAAATGGTTTTTGCCTTGTAGGTATGCGTTTCTGTTTTGGATAAAAACAATGCTTGTTCATCCGGAGTCAATGAAACATGTTTCGCAATATTTTCGAGAATCAAAGCCATTATTTTTTTTCGTCAATTAAGGTAAAGGAAGTCGCTTTAAAACGATCTTTTTCAATGGTTCCCGTTACGGAAGCTTTTCTAATGGCATTGCAAAAACCATCTTCAGCATGTGCATCTCCGTGTTGATCGATTTTGGTTCCGTCTACAAAATACGCTTTTCCGTCAATTCGAACGGCCAGATCACAGCTTTTGCCTTTCATTCCAAACTGACATTCTCCGCAGGATGCTTCCACGATTTGCGGTTTGTCTATTACTTTTTTATTTTGTGCCTGGGCTGAAATTCCAATAAACAGGAAAATCATGAATACTATTTTTTTCATTTTTTAAGAATTTACAGTGATTAGTTTTGCCGTTTCTTTGGCACGTTCTGTTACCTTTTCAATTGGAGTTAGTAATGAATCATGAGTCAAAACAACTCCCATTCGGCGATAGGGTCTTGAAGTTGGTTTTCCGAATATTCTGAAATCAGTTTTGGGTAAAGCAGCTACTTTTTCGATTCCGGTAAAAGTTGGATTAGATGAATCTTCCGAAGCTAAAATTACGGCGCTTGCTCCGGCTTTTTCCAATGTGATTTCGAAAATTGGAAGGCTTAAAATAGCGCGTAAATGCAATTCGAATTCATTGAAATTCTGCGTTCCGGCCAAAGTTACCATTCCGGTATCGTGCGGGCGGGGAGAAAGTTCAGAAAAATAAACGCCTTCATTGGTCAGGAAAAATTCAACACCAAAAAGTCCTGCACCGCCAAGGGCTTCTGTAATTTTTTCGGCCATGTCCTGCGCTTCGTACAAATCTTTTTCTGAAACTAAAGCAGGCTGCCAGCTTTCCTGATAATCACCACGTTCCTGTCTGTGACCAATTGGGGTACAAAACAAAGTTGGATTATTATTTTGAGTAATGGTTAAAAGCGTAATCTCCGAATGAAAATTGACAAAAGCTTCGACAATCACTTCAATCACATCGCCACGCGAACCTGCAACGGCATATTGCCAGGCTTTTTCGATATCACTTTCGGTTTTAATTGTTGATTGTCCTTTTCCTGAAGAAGACATCAAAGGTTTTACCACACACGGAATTCCAACTTCCTGAACGGCTTTTTGAAGTTCTTCGGCAGAAGTTGCGTATTGATATTTGGCTGTTTTTAAACCTAATTCTTTTGATGCCAAATCACGAATGGCTTTACGATTCATGGTGAAATTGGCTGCTTTCGCAGAAGGAACTACACTAATTCCTTGTTTTTCGTAATCGTAAAAACGTTCTGTGCGAATGGCTTCTATTTCGGGAACAATAAAGTCAGGTTTGTGTTTGTCTACTATTCGATCTAAAGCTTCGCCGTCGAGCATATTGATGACTTCAAAGCCGTGAGCAACCTGCATCGCCGGTGCATTTTCGTAACTGTCAACAGCAATTATAGTTTGTCCGATTCGTTGTGCAGCAATGACAAATTCTTTGCCTAATTCGCCAGAACCCAGGAGTAGTATTTTCATTTTGGAATGTTGTAAATAAGGTAGTAGTAAAAGTAGCGAAAAATGTTTTTAACCGCAAAGTTCGCAAAGAATCTCACGCAGATTTTGCAGATTAAGCAGATTTAAATTGTTAATGGACGCTTCTCTTTTTGCGGTTTGCGTGAGGGATAGAAGTGAAAAGCCCACAGCCGTGAGGAACGAACAGGCGAGGACTTGCAGCGTATAGCCCGACCCTTGTGGTCACGCCCAAACAAAATAAAAAACCGATACTTCAAAAGCATCGGTTTGTATTTTAATGGAATTGATCTTCCTCAATTTCAAATTCAGCATCTTTTTCCCAGATTTCCATTTCGCAGGGTTTACAGTTGAATTTTAATTTGTATTCCAGTTCGCCCTGTTTTAAAACCAAAGGTTCTTTTACTTTTACACCTGCAATATCTTTCTGGTGTATCGGACATTTTTTTAATTCGTATTTGATGCAATATTTGGTGGTCATTACACGAGATTTTCCAGGATCCCATTGTAATTCAAATGCTTTTTCTATTTCGGTGACACCGTGACGTTCGTAGAATTTACGCGCGGTTTTGTTCGAAACGTTGTACATGAAATCTAATTTGGTTTCAGGATATGGATGTGATGTTTTTACCAACTGATGTTCTTCGCGCACATAATTTTTCAAACGAATTTCTGATAATTGTTCGAAAACATTTCTTCGCATTTCGTTGATTTTGGAAATAGGAAGGAACCAGTTTTGAGAAAACATTACGTTGATTTCATCAGCTGTATAAGGCGTAAAACCTGTTTTAGCCAATTGAGTTTTTATGTTTTCTTCGATTGATTCGCCGGTTTTAGTAGGCTCTTTCGTGTGTTCTAACTTTACGATGCTAACATTTCCGTCTTCGTCTGTTGCGATTAATTCGAAACCGGTTTCGTTTTCTGTAAGCAATAAAGTAGTACTGATTTTTCGAACGGCACTGTCTTCTCTTTCTACAATTTTTATGAAAGCGGCGTCGTTATTTCGGTAAATGAAAGTTCCTTCTTTTACTTCTTTTAAAACGTTCGGGTAAATTTTTCCGTTTTCGGATTTGTTGACATAAATTCCTTCTGCTTCGTTGTTTTCATTGATGAAACAAAGTCCGTCTCCATTATTTAATAGTTCGCCGTTTTCGATTTCGTAATAGTTTCCAACGGTTTTAATCAGTTTACCTATATATTGTCCTTTTGATTTTGGACTTTCCCAGGAACCAATCGAAGCGTGTCTTTCGTTTACAAAATAATCGGTATAACCACGGTTAAAAGTTCTGTTTAATGCAGAATCAAAAGTATAGGTACATTTTCCGGAAGAAGCTTTTGTGTATTTATCGCTTCCTTCGTTTTCTAAAAAGCTGTCTAATTTTTGACGTAAATAGGAAACGTTGTTTTTAACGTAAACAACATCTTTTAGACGTCCTTCAATTTTAAAAGAAACAATTCCGGCTTCAATTAAATTCGGAATCTGTTCTGAAATGTCTAAATCTTTAATCGAAAGCAAGTGACTATTTTTGATTAAAGTGTCTCCATTTCCGTCAATTAGGTTATACGGTAGACGACAGTTTTGTGCACAAGAACCACGGTTAGCACTTCGTTCTCCGTTGGCAACGCTCATATAACAATTTCCGCTAAAGGACACACATAAAGCTCCGGTTACGAAAAACTCTAATTCTACATCGGCTTCTTCGTAGATTGTCTTAATTTGATGTAAGTTCAATTCGCGGGCTAAAACCACACGTTTGATTCCGGCGTCTTTTAGGAACTTAATTTTATCGGCATCACGATTATTGGCTTGGGTACTGGCGTGAAGTACGATAGGAGGCAAGTCCATTTCCATAATCGCCATATCCTGAATAATCAGGGCATCGACACCAATATCGTATAACTCCCAAATCATGGAGCGACAAGTTTCTAATTCGTTGTCATACAAAATGGTATTCATTACCACAAAAACCTGAGCATTAAATAAATGGGCATATTGTACTAAAGCGGCAACATCTTCAATAGAGTTGTTGGCATTGGATCGTGCTCCAAATTGCGGTGCACCAATATAAACAGCATCGGCGCCACTATTTATGGCTGCCATTCCCCCAATTAAATCTTTTGCCGGAGCTAATATTTCAATTTTCTTCTTCATTTCTAGTACTTTAGGCTTTTGTGGTATTCACGCAAAAAAGTGTGCAAAGTTCTTATAATTATTTTGAGTTTGCTAATGCTGAAGAGGATTTTTTTGAAATAGTTGAATAATAGGGAATACTAAGAAGCAGATTTACTTACAATTCTTAAAGGATTAATCTATCGGAAAAGTAAATCCTGCAGCCAAAGCTCCACAAAATTGTTTTGCACTTGGATGAAAATAATAGGTAGCTGCAATTTCTATATTGTTTTTAGGGCCTAATGCCACACCAAAACTAAAAGGAATGTGTATTAGCAGACCATTTTTTTTAATATTTGTCGTTGGTGTATAGTTTTCAAATGTCCCTATTGATGCACCGATTCCTGTCTCGACGAATGGAGCAATCCAAGGAATCGGAGCACATAAACGAGCTTTACCTCCAAATAAAAAGGCTTTTGAAGTTACCTTATAATCATTTTGATTTAGTTGATCTTTTTCTTTATCAGTTGAGGTTAAAATAATTCCGGCATAAGGACGTAATCCAAACCATTTTGTTACACCAACTACATATTCACCCTGTGCGTAAAAGCCAGAACCGTCAATATCCTCATAATTCTCATAATCCTGGTTGTAATAAGAAGAACTAATTCCCAATCCTACAGAGATATTGATGAATTCACCTTTTCTTGGTTGTGCTTTTAGGTTTGAAAAAAATAATATGAAATTGGCAATTAAAGAAATTTTTAGTAAAGTTGAAGTCATATAATCACTTTTTGATTTTTGGGCGAAAGTAAGAATTATTTTTCAATCTCTATAAAACAAAAAAAACTACCCAGTTTAATAACCAGGTAGTTCCCTTCTCAAAAAAATAGTGTCTCAGATATTAAGACAATTTTTTAGCTTTAATCAGCGTTAAAGTATTTTGGATGCTGTTTAATTGTTTTGAAACAATAGCAATTTGGTTAGAATCCAATTCTTCTTTTTCCAAAGCTGATTTGTATTTTTCGATAGCTGCTTCTTCGCCTGTAATACAAGCGTTGATGATCGCTTCAGTGTCTCCACTAGTGAAAGATGATTTGATATCGATCCACGCACGGTGAATAGCTCCTAATGGTCCTCCGCCTGAAGTATCAGTTGATTTTCCTAATCTGTTGATTTCGTCCTGCAGCTCAACAATGAATAATGCACGTTGTCGAGCATATTCTAAAAAGTCGGTTTTAATAGCCGGACTGTCTACGTGTTCTGCTGCATTGGTATATCCTAGTTTTCCGTCTTCCAAAATTGAAATTAATCCTTCAAATGTACTAACTGCTTCTTTTGTAATATCTTCTGTATGTGCCATGATAAATGATTTTTTAATTAATTTATATTACAAAGATGGGATTTTGTAAGACTGTATATCTTACAGAATTATAGGAGTGATTTATAAAATTGTGGAATGGGAATTTTGAAAGTGATTGTCTTAAGAAATTAGATTTCCTTATTATTAGTTTGGGTTAGGGATAGGAGCGGTATCTCCCGATTTACAAAAACAAGGCTTTTTAGACGTAGTTTTTGTTGATCGGGAATATAGCGGATAGCCCGGCCGAAGGCAACCCCATAAAAAAAAGCCTCAGGAAATCCTAAGGCTTTTGGTTATATGAATAGAAGTTTGAATTATGCCAAAGCTTCTTTTATTCTGCGTAATGCTTCTTTTAAAATATCGTCGCTGGTTGCGTAAGAGAAACGAATACAGTTTGGGTTTCCGAAAGCGTCACCTGTTACGGTTGCTACGTTAGCCTCAGCCAAAAGATACATGGATACGTCGTTGGCATCTTTGATTTCAGTACCTCTTAATGTTTTTCCGAAGAAAGAAGAAACGTCAGGGAAAACGTAAAATGCTCCTTCAGGAACGTTGATTTTTACTCCCGGGATTTCTTTTAATAATCCAACCACTAAATCTCTGCGCGCGTGGAAAGCCTGAACCATGTGATTCAATACGCTTGGATCTGCATCTACAGCTGTAATCGTAGCACGCTGCGCTACTGAATTTGCTCCTGAAGTTACTTGTCCCTGGATTTTTGTACATGCTTTAGCAATGAATTCCGGTGCTCCGATGTAACCAATTCTGTATCCTGTCATCGCAAATGCTTTTGCAACACCGTTTACAGTGATTGTTTTTTCTAACATTCCCGGGATTGAACCGATACTGCAGAAAGTTCCAGAGAAATTGATGTGCTCATAAATTTCATCAGCAACAACATATATATTTGGGTGTTTTTCCAACACTTTTGCAAGTGCAGTCAATTCTTCTCTGCTGTAAACAGATCCTGAAGGATTACAAGGAGAAGAAAACCACATCATTTTTGTTTTTGGTGTGATGGCAGCTTCTAATTGTGCAGGCGTAATTTTGAAATCAGTATCAACAGAAGTTGGAACTTCAACAGGAACTCCTCCTGAAAGTTTTACGATTTCGAAATAAGAAACCCAGTAAGGTGCCGGCAAAATAACCTCGTCACCATCGTTTAACATTACCTGTGCAATGTTGTATAAAGATTGTTTTGCTCCTGTAGAAACTACGATTTGAGATGGTTTGTAATCTAATCCGTTGTCTCTTGTGAATTTTCTTGAAATAGCTTCTCTCAATTCTAAATATCCTTCTACCGGAGAATATGTGCTATAGTTTTCGTCTACTGCTTTTTTAACTGCTTCCTTGATAAAATCAGGTGTGTTAAAATCAGGTTCGCCTAAACTTAAACTGATAATATCTTTTCCCTGTGCTTTTAGCTCACGAGCTAATGCGGCCATCGCCAAAGTTTGCGAAGTAGCTAAGTTGTTAATTCTGTCTGAAAGAATATGGTTCATTATAAAAAATTTAATTGCTCTTAAATTGCTGTTCTTTAAGAGAGGTTAATTATTAATAGATTTTAATTTTATGCTAGTTCAGGTTTTGCACCAAGATCTTTTAGGTGTTTGTAATGCGCCCAAATGGCTCCTCTCATGGTTTTGAATTCATAATAAGGCAAATTACATTCCTTGGCAGTTTCTTTTACGATTTCAGCGATTTTTCCGTAATGGACATGGCTGATATTTGGAAAGATATGATGTTCAATCTGATGGTTTAATCCACCGGTAAACCAGTTTACGATTTTGTTTTTTGGCGCAAAATTGGCTGTAGTGTACAATTGATGAATGGCCCAGGTATTTTCGATTTCTCCTTCTTCATTCGGAACCGGGTTTGAAGTTTCTTCCACAACGTGTGCCAACTGGAAAACGATACTTAAAATTAATCCGGCAGTGTAATGCATCACAAAAAATCCGATCACAACTTTCCACCATGCTACGCCCAAAGCC
>Ga0247805_1000803_pt1 | contig 15704 bp, 9 predicted proteins | sample UWRJL044104R1_FD_180930 | JGI IMG/M metagenome (GOLD analysis project Ga0247805, IMG submission 180930) | Plant litter microbial communities from Arlington Agricultural Research Station in Wisconsin, United States - UWRJ-L044-104R-1 | ecosystem: Environmental > Terrestrial > Plant litter >... | reverse complement strand
TTGTATTCCTGAGCTTTGGCAGATTTATGGTAAAAATTCCACAGCACCAAATACTTACCATGATGCGGATGACCATTCAGGGGTCCGCCAAGATTGTAAAATACCCCGCCATCAATATCATCATAGAGCGTAGCATTCGGCTGACCAGAATGAATATCGAAATTCTGATCAGTACCCAGCGAACACTGTGTAATCACCGTGCCAACCGCACTATATCCGGTTCCCGCACCATGATGTTGTGCACCATTGAAAGTACAATGTTGGATCAGCACACCATAACCTGTTCTCGCATGCACGGACGCATGGCCCTTTTTACCCCTGAAATGGGTATTTTCTATAGTCACCTGATACCCCGAGCGAATAAAAATTCCTTCGTTCCAGTCGTGGAATTCACAATCACGAACCCAGCTATTTTTGACATACTCCATACCTATGGCTTCGTATGCATAGTCATGGATCTCGTTTTTATGGTGTATAAACTCTTCGGGATAACTTTTCCAGTTGCTGGTGAACAGCATATCCTCAATGCCACAATTTTCAAGAGCAGTATAGGGCTCAATATTCCAGCTTGCCGATTTCACCATTTTGATATCCAGGTGTACCGGGTTTTTAAAACTTACTTTGTTCCCCTCGATTTTGCTGATGGTATGAATTTCATAAACCATCATGCCACCTTTGTCGCCAAACAAACGCGACCATTCCGATTTCAATTCCAGTGGTGCAAAATACAGGCGCGTAAATTCTTCACTGCGGTGATGAATGACAATATCCTGTCCGACTGCAAGTTTCGAAGCATCTTTGACTACCACAGAAAAAGTTTCCCTGCCTGCATCTTCGACAATCGTAGTTAGCTTCTCCGTTTGCATTTCTTTAGGTTTAAAAATAAACTGACGGCCATTGATGCGCATATTGGCCTGATAAATCTCTGTTCCACCCGCAGCACTGCCACTCCCCTTCAATACAATACCGCTTTTTGAAATTCGGATTTGTTTTTTGGCATCTTCATCCTTTGCAATCAAATACTTTCCCGGAGAAAAGAAGACGACCCCGCCACCTGGATTTGCCTCCGCTGCATCAACTGCCTTCTGGATCGCCTCATCGTCGTACAGATCGTCATTTGCCTTAGCGCCATAATCATCCACCCTAAAGTACTTTTTAGCCGTTACAGCAGGAATTTCCCGTTCAGAGAACGCGTACCCGGCGTAGGAAAAATCGGGCAACTGTGGGGTTTTACCACTTTTTTTGGCTGCTATAAAATCTGTCCAAAGCGGAGCAACCTTTTGTGCGTGTGCAGAAAAGGTGACCAGCGCAATACCTAAAACAGTGATTGCTTTCTTCATGAATGTATTTGATTATAGATTTGTTAAAGTTTGATGCTTTCCACACGAATGGCCGAAACCAGGTTTCCGGCCCAGTCCGGTCCGATTTTTTCCGTTTTCCAGAAAGGAATATAGGCCGCTTGACCTGGCTTTAAAAACAAACCATATTCAGTGCCCTTAAGCGAAAGGTTACTCACCGTAAAACCTTTAGCAGGCATAGCTGCAGGTTTACCAATAAGCACATTGTTATGGAAAGTAATGTCAACCTTTGGATCATAAAATTTTACCGGAGCTTTATTGCCTGCTATGGTGTTATCTGTAAAGCTGGTATTCAAAGCGGGCAGGTAACGATCCGGATTGTAACCGGCACCAACAGCAAAAGGCTCTTTACAATCCACAATCAGGTTATTGCTGATGGTTGCATCTTTCACCTGCCAGTGACTGGTTAAAACTGGATTGGGCAAGCCTGCCATGACGGCCACAGCTGCACTTAAACCCGTTCCTGTTAAAGATTGCATATAATTGTCATGCACTTTGTGCCCTTCACCAATTACCCTCACCCCACCAGTTCCGGGCTTATGGTTCCCGATAAAGAAATTGCCATACACTTCTGATTGATTGCCATGACGAAGGGTAAGGGTAGCTTTACACTCGTAAAAGAGGTTGTTTCGAATGGTGTTTTTACCTGATTTATTAGAAATCGCTTCAATCTCTCCATCACAATGCTCGAAAATATTGTATTCTACCGTAGTAAATGAATCGTACATAGACCAGGTGCTGGTTCCAATGCGAATGGTTTCGCCACCATTGCCGCCAAGTTCCGGCCTTGGGCCGAAATAATTGTGGTCGATCTGGTGATAATTTGGCTGATCAGAAAGCCAGACCACCAGTGTTGTGGCCTGTGTAGTTTTTCCTTTCAGAAAACAATGGTCTACCCGGTTGTGAAAACCATATAAAGAAACCCAACGGTAATCGGCTTTCTTATCCGGATTATTGTAATCCACCACAGAGGTATTGGTCAGTCTGCACCAGGTTGACTGTGCAGAAAATGCAATCACATCTCCTTTTTCAATATAGCCATCGGTAAAGGAAAGTCCGTCTACCACCAGCCAGGTGCCATCTATTTTTAAAGTAGAATTCCCGGTAAGTTGTGTCTTACCAGGAAATTCAGTTTTCATTACTATGGGTTGTTCTTTTGTGCCTTTGCCTTTAAAGATCAGTTCCTGGTCTTTCCAGTTTGATCCGGTTAAAATCACCTGGTCTCCTGGTGATAAACGCAAGGCCCTGACATCTGCGGCGGATTGGACTTTATATTCTTTTGCCGACAACTTTAAACTGATCATCAGTAGAAAGGTCACGATCATCACCGTAGATTTATTCATATGCTTATTTATTTGGTCATTGGCCTGCTATAACCTTGTTTCTGGTACTTAGCTAACAGCGCCGTAAGTTCCTTAACAATTTCGGGATTTTTATCATAAAGATTGGCTTTTTCCTCAGGATCTTTGTCAATATCATACAAAGTACCCGGTGCTTCTCCTGCAGTGGCCGTCGCTACCCTAGGTTCGGTGAAGCCTCCCGAGCCCAGTTCGGTAGTCAGTTTCCATTTGCCTTTTCTAATCGCAAAATGACCACCCAGGGAATGGTGAATGATGGATTCCCGGAGTTGTTTTCCTTTGGCTTTGCCTTCAAAAGCGTCAAGCATATTGAAACTGTCTTCCGCTGCCTGATTGGGTAATGGCTTATTCAGTACTGCTGCAAGTGTGGCAAATAAATCTGTGGTACACATCGTTTGCGTACTGGAAATACCTGCGGGAATGTGACCTGGCCAACGTGCAATAAAAGGGATGCGGTGACCGGCCTCATAAATATCAGCTTTGCGGCCTTTGTAAATGTAATTGGCCAGATGCCCCGACTGTTCGATATCCGATGGCTTCCAGTCCGAACCATTGTCACTGGTCACGATAATGATGGTATTGTCGGCCAGCCCGTTTTTCTCCAGTGCAGCCATCACCTTACCAATCATGTAATCGGTCTCTGCAACATAATCACCGTAATTTCCAATTCCTGTAGCCTTCTTAAATTCTTCAGTTGGCACCCATGGGGTATGCGGTGATGGCAATGGTAAATACAAAAAGAAAGGTGCTTTCTCTTTTGAGGCAGCCTGCTGATCAATATACTGAACAGATTCGTTGATGAACCGTGGCAATACCTGCTGAAAATCAAAGTCGGGCGACATTTTACCCGAGCGTCGCATAGATCCGCGCCCATCCTGCTCCCCCAGTCCGGCCGTCATGGCTGTCGGCAGCGTTTCCACCTGACCATTACGGATATAACAATAAGGAGCCATATCCAAAGAAGCCGGTATGATGTAAGAATAGTCGAAACCATGGTCGGATGGCCCACCTTTAACCGCCGCGGTAAAATCTACATTATCTTTAAAATCAGCTGTTATTTTCTCGCCACTTTTCAATTCCCGGATGGCTTGTTCAGGATCAAGCCTGGCCCAGTCCAATCCCAAATGCCATTTTCCGATACAGGCCGTATGATAACCATTATCCTTCATAAAATCGGCTACAGTTACCCTTCCTGGCTCGATCAGCGACCTGGAGAACCCGTTCAACACGCCTTTTTTCAAACTTGAACGGAAGGCATACCGCCCAGTCAATATGCCATATCTAGTTGGCGTACATACTGCCGAATTGGAATGGGCATCGGTAAAACTCAGGCCCTGCTTCACCAGCTTGTCCATATTTGGCGTCCTGATTTTGGAGCCCGGGTTTAAACTGCTCAAATCTCCATACCCCATATCATCCGCCAGAATATAAACCACATTGGGCTTCCCTTTGGGCAACTGCTGCGCATGCGCAGCCAGAATCCCGGAAGCAAATACTGCCATGGTAACCCAGGCATTTTTAATCAGGTAAGGAGACTTGAGAAAGTTCATCATGATCGTTATTTTAAATTAGGGTTAACATCCGTTTCAGATAATGGGATCGGGAACAGCAAGTGATTGTCATCTACGGTCACCCCCACTGTAGCCATTGCTGTTTTCAAACGTCCGAGTCTGAGCAAATCCCATCTGCGCTGACCTTCGCCGCAAAGCTCACGGGCGCGTTCCTGCAGCAATACTGTCACAAAAGCATCCGCCGAAGGCGTATTGACAAGGTTAAACTGGTCGGCCGGGAGCGTCAAACCTGCACGTGTACGGACAGTATTGATACCGTTGAACTTATTTGGATCAGCCGGGTTGATGTTGTTCATCGCTTCCGATTGTAACAAATAGAGTTCAGCCAAACGCAATACATACCAGTCTGTTCTTGAGTTGTTGTTGTCGCCCGGCCATTTGCTATCCCTGAATTTATAGATAAAAGGAGTCACATTCTGCACCACGCCGGTTTTACGGTCGGCAGCAGTATTGGCTACACTATATGTTTTGCGGATATCGCGTGCCCCTGCCGGAAAACCATTGTTGAAAAAGTAATTGGAGGCATTGAATGAACCATAACCACCCAGAACAACAGGATAAAACATTCTCAGTGTAATGTTAGACGCATTGGGTGCTTCACCAAAACGTACCGCAAATACCACCTCTTTATTATACTTATTGTCGGAGCTAAAAATATCTGAATAAGTTGGCTGCAATCCATAGGATCCGGTATCTCCGATCACCTTGTTACAAGCTGCCAGGGCATCCTGACTGTCGTTCGGCTGGGCGGCTGCAGATTTGGCCCGGGTTAACAATACTTTAGCCAATAATCCGGATGCTGCGCCGGAAGATACACGGCCCTTATCTGCTCCCGCAATCGCCTTTTCTGCATAGCAGTTCGTTTCGGCATATTTCAAATCGATAATGATCTGCTCATACAATGCCGCAAGCGTTGCTTTTTTAGGATACAAATTCGGATCGGTCGCCGTAACTGGCGCAAGAATCAAAGGTACTTCGCCAAATGCAGTAAGCAGGTTGAAATACCCCATTGCCCTTAAAAAGCGGGCATTTCCAAGGATATTGTTCTTTTTAGCCTCATCCATCGAAATCGGCGGTACATAGGTAATCACCTCATTGGCATTTTTGATCAGTTTGTAGTTGTTTACATACCAATTGCTGATCTCACCATTCACATTGGTAAAAGTATGATCGTTCAGGGAGTTACGGTCGGCAGCACCAGGGCCGGCATACATTAAATCTGAAGCATTATCCGATACGGTATATACCGTACGCTGGTAAAATGTTTGCGGTTGAAGTGTACTGAATACACCGTTCAATGCAGCAACGGCATCTTTCTCTGTCTGATAGAAATTATCAGGTGTTAAAAAACTACCGGGCTCTTCGGTCAGAAACTTTTTGCAGGATCCCAGTGTCAATACCGCAGCAAGTAATAATAATATTTTCGTTTTCATGATCTTTTAAATTAAGTATAACCGATTAAAACCCGATTTTTGCGCCCAAAAGGAATGTCCTTGACGGTGGATAAGAGTTTACATCTGCACCAACATTCAGGTTTTGTGAACCTGTATTCTGACTTCCGGAGTTCGAATTACGGCTGTCATAAGAATTGATTTCAGGACTATATCCGGAATACTTCGTGATGGTCCAAAGGTTCTGACCGGTTACATATACCGTTGCAGTTTTAAATACTTTAGATTTAGAAACCGGGATGTTATACCCCAATGATACTGTCTGCAGGCGTAAATAGCTTCCATCTTCCAGGTATCTGCTCACCACACCAGCAGCACGTTCAGTGGTACTGTAAGCTCTTGGCAATTCGTTGGTTGATCCAGCCCCATTCCATGCACCAGTCATTTCAACATATTGATTGTTTGTGGTACCACCGTTATGCGCATACTTGGTAATGTTCAGAATCTTGTTGCCCTGAACGCCTTGCATAAAAATAGCCAGGTCAAAGTTCTTATAGCTGAAATTGTTGTTTATGCTGTAGATAAATTTCGGTGCAGCCTGTCCAATGATCGCACGGTCATCACCATTAATGATTCCATTGCCATCCAGATCTCGGATGATCGCATCGCCAGGAACCACACCTTTTCTCCCTGCAGCATCAATTTGTTGCTGTGTTTGCCAGATGCCATCAGAAAAATAACCATAAAACGAACCGATCGGCTGACCAACACGCAGAATGGAAGGCGCCAGGCCATTGGTCACAATATACGACCCGGTGCTCCCCACCATGATGTTATTGGTGCCGTTCATGTCGGCTACCTTATTTTTATTCGTAGAATAGTTTAAAGTTGTAGACCAGGTAAAATCTTTGTTGTCAATGTTCTTGGCATTTAGGGAAAGTTCTAAACCGTGATTTTGAACTTTACCGGCATTTAATAAGATGGTTGAAAAGCCTGACGACTGCGGTATAGCGACATTTAGCAACAAATCGGTAGTGGTTTTACGGTAATAATCGGCTACAAAACTCAACCTGTCTTTAAACAAGCCCAGGTCCAATCCAAAATCAAAAGATTGTGTCGATTCCCAGGCCAGTTTAGGATTTGGAATATTCAGTGAAGAAACGCCGACTACTCTGACCGGCGCCGCGCCCAATGAATAACCATTTGCACCATACTGAAGTAGAGAAGCATAAGAAGGAATTTCCTGATTTCCGGTTTTACCATAACTGGCTCTTAATTTCAGGTTAGAAATTTGCTTAATGTCTTTAAGAAAATCTTCGTTGGATGCACGCCAGGCCACAGCTCCAGAAGGGAAATACCCCCATTTGCTGTTTAGACCAAAACGGGATGAGCCATCGGCACGCATGGTAAATGTAAAAATATACTTATCTGAATAGTAATAATTTGCCCGGCCAAAAAATGAAGCCAGGTTATTTTTCACCGCATTAGATGTGGGCGTAAGTACATTACCGCCAATACTTAAATTGTCAGCACCCAGCGCATCGGTAAAATAATTCTGGGAGCTTGCACTAAAATCATCTGTTTTAAACTCCTGAAGGGAAAAACCGGCCAAAGCATCTATACGGTGGTTTTTGTTAAATTCTTTGGTATAAGAAAGGGTATTTTCATTCAACCAACTGTAGTTCACAGCACTCGATCTGTAACCCTGCCCTACTGTGGCCTGACCGATAAATACCGTAGAGGGTAAATAGCGTTTTTCAAAACCAGAAGTGAAATCGACACCAATACTGGTTTTAAACTTCAAACCAGGAATCAATTCATATTCACCAAAAGCATTGATTAAGCCCCTGCTTGCACCGATATTATCCTGAGTTAACATCACGCCTGCAACAGGGTTACCATATACACCTACCACCGGAATCGGTTCATTTTGAAAGCTGTATTTTCCGCTTGCATCCCGTAATGGAACAATTGGGTTCATATTTAAGGCCCCACCAGCAGCACCATAACCTACACCTGTCTTGGTGGCATCAATATTTTGCGAAGAATAAGAGATCTGTGAAGAGAACCCTACTTTAATTTTATTTCCAATATTTCTATCCAGGTTCATACGGATCAGTTCTCTTCTGAATCCTGTATTGCGCATGATGCCGTCCTGATCAAAATGATTTAATCCCAGATAGTAGCGTGTATCTTTGTTTCCACCACTAAAACTCAACTGATAACTTTGAATTGGCGCTGTGCGGTACAATTCGTCCTGCCAGTCTGTTCCCGCACCTAAAGAATTAATCTGGTCGTTGGTATATGGCAAGGCTTTTTGAGTGGCCGGGTTTGCCGCGTTATATTGTGTATAATAGTCATTCAGATATTGAGCAAACTGGCTGGCATTCATCATATCCATTTTTTTGGATAATTTCTGCTGACCATAATACGCATCAAAATTGATGTTGTTCTGCCCTTCTTTACCTTTTTTAGTGGTCACCAGGATTACCCCGTTGGCACCGCGACTACCATAAATAGCGGTGGAAGAAGCATCTTTCAATACTTCGATAGACTGGATGTCATTCGGGTTGATGGAACTTAAATTGGCCACGCCCGCAAAACCGTCAATCACATATAAAGGCTCGTTACCTGAGTTGATCGAGTTTGTACCACGGATGCGGATAGAGGTTGCGTTTCCAGGCTGTCCGTCCGATTGCGTCAATTGCAAGCCGCTAACACGTCCCTGAAGCATCTGATCGGCTCCAACTACCGGCGTTTTATCCAGATCTTTACCGCTCAAAGATGCCACCGATCCGGTCAGGTCACTTTTACGCTGTGTACCATAACCTACCACTACCACTTCATTCAATTCTGTATTCGCATCGTCCTTTAAGGTTACGTTGATGATCGCGCGACCGGCAACAGCAATGGTTTGCGTAGCAAAGCCCACATAAGAAAACTGGATAGAACCACCATCTGGTACAGCCAGTTCGTATTCTCCGTTTCCATTACTCACCGTTCCTTTGGCAGCACCCACTACTTTGATGCTCACACCAGGCAGCGGTCCGCCTTTATCGTCCGTAACTTTACCCTTAACCTTGATGTCTGCCAAGCCAGATGTTTCCGGGGCAATCACGATCAAGCCGGCATTGGTTACTTTATAAGTCAGCCCGGTATTTTGCAATACTTTGCCGAGCACATTTAACAATTCTTCATTTTGCACACTTAAAGTCACCTGTTTATTTTTAGGCAACACGTCTTCACTGTACATAAACCTGGTTTGTGCTTTTTGCTCTAATGCACCAATGGCCTCCTTTAAACTGCTTCCATTCAAGGTCAAGCTAATCTTAACATCCTGTCCATAGCTTTTTGCAGACACATCCAGGCTAAGCAACAGCCCAAGGATTAAGGTCCAGTTGAGCATCAAGATTAACCGACTCTTGAAGCGGAATAAAAATGCCTGATCGGGAGGTGTTTCGTTCTTCATAATTGATTTTGTTAGTATTTATATTTAGTCATAGCGTTTAATTTTAGGCAACCGGATCCGCTAAATTTTACCCGGTTAGCGCTTTAATAAATGAGTACTGTATGGTTTGGCAGCATTTTGAACTTGAAGGGCCTGACCAGCTGCATGGCCGTCAAAGCTTCTTCTATCGTTTCTTCATCCAACATACCGCTAAAATGATAGTCGCGCACCTTCGGATTGGCAACCTTAAATTGGATATTGTACCATTTTTCCAGTTTAGGCATCAGTTCTTCAAAAGCATTATCCTTAAAAACCAGTTTATTATCTAACCAGGACGTTTCTTCGTAATAGATCTTATCTGATATGGAAATTGGCTTCAACTGCTCAATCACCAGTGCACTTCTAAATTCATCGGTTTTACTCTGTGTCAGCGCAAATTTCTCACTGGGTCTGAGGATTAAATGTTGCTCAGGTTCATTGTTGATCGACAACTCAATCATACCCCGCAGCAAGGTCGCCTCGGTCTTATTGTCTTCCGGATAAGCCTTTACGTTGAAAGCCGTACCCAATACTTTGATCGAGATCTTTTCGGTATAAATGATAAAAGGATGTTTTTTGTCTTTAGCCACATCAAAAAAGGCCTCGCCGAAAAGGCGTACCTGCCGGTTGTTGTTTGCAAAAAGATCCTGATCGTATTCTAACCTTGAGTTGGCATTTAGCCACACGCTGGTTCCGTCTGGCAGCATCAGCTTCTTACGCGTATCTTTTCCGCAAGATACAGTGGTATCAGGATTCGCTAATTTAGGGCCTGGCTGCACCATGAAATACCAGGAAAAGCCAGCGATGAACAATAGGGTTGCAGCAATAGCCAGCCCTGGCCACCATCGTTTTTCAGGTAGGGACTCCTCAGTCGCCACTTCATTAAAATCGTTGGCATATTTTAACAGGTGACGCTCAAATGCGCTTTCAGCATCTGGTTCAGGGTCTTTTTTAAAATGAACCTGTGCTAAAGTTTCTTCGTAATAAAGGGAATCGGGATACAACTGCATGAGTGTTTCCAACTCAGACAATTCCTCCTCAGTTATTTCTTTGGCCAGTTTTCTGGCCAGCAAAGTCATGATCCGCTCCCGCTGCATTCAATTATTTTATATTGGTTTTGGGGAAGGACAATACAAAACGGGAAACTCCCTAAAGGAAATTTATATTTTTTTTTATGATTTCGTTCAGCCGGAATTTAGCTCAGGTTATACTCCTTTTTTACAGCCTCCGAAAGACGACGAACCGCAATAACCAATTGTGCATCCACAGTCTTCACTGAAATGTCCAGAATTTCCGCAACTTCTTTATAACTCAGGCCGTCTTCCCTGATCAGTTTAAAGATCATTTTACAACGTGGCGGCAGGGCATCGATCGACTGGTTAAGCCGGGTTTTAAGCTCATCGCTAATCAAAATCTGTTCCGGCGTAATGTTGTCGGCTTCCAATGTAATGTCTACATCATCAAAAGATACAATCTGCCTTTTACTGTTCTTCTTCAGGAAATTAAGGGACAGGTTTTTTGCAATCACGAAAGCATACACCATGATGTTGCGGACGCCTGGAAGATCGGCCCGGTTTCTCCATAAGGTAATCATCACATCTGCTGCAAGCTCTTCGGCAACGGGTGAAGATTTTACCATGCAACGTACAAAACGCTTAACGGAAGGGAAAAGTAAAATGAAAAGTTTTTTATAAGCCGCTTCACTATCGTAATTGGCGATATCGGAGATTAACGAACTGATGTTGGACAGGTCTTGCATAAGGCATTTAAATTAACGGAGCATCAATTTAGCTTAGCCATGTTTCGGATTTCTAATGGCAAATACCCGAAAGCCAGTTCGGCTTCCGGGTAATGCATGAACTTATTTTAGTTTTAATCTAGTGCTCCGCTTTTCATTTCCTTCTTCGGTGTGCCTGCCTGTTGATGCGCCACGGCACCTTCAAATTCAACTTTGATCACGCTCGCTACAGCATCAGGTGCTTTTGCGGGTAAAGTGAGGATCAGATCATCCCCTTTCGAACTTGTTTTGACTTTAACGGCTCCTGCCAGTAAGCTTGCAGATAAGACCTTATTTTTCACATTTGGAATCGTCAACTGCCCCTCTGCAGGCCAGTTAAATACAGAAAAATAAAGTGTTGTACCTTTTTGATTTTCCTTGCGGGTACAACGCCCCCAATCCAAAGGAACCAGTGGACTTGACTTTGTACCATAAATGGCTTCGCTGTTTACCTTCATCCATTTTCCAATGTCCGACAGGCGTTCCACACTTTCCTGAGGGAAGGTACCGTCAGGTTTAGGCCCAATATTCAACAAATAATTACCGCCCTTAGATGCGATATCAACCAGGTTGCGGATCAGCGTTTCTGAAGATTTCCATTTGTGATCCGAAGTCCTGAAGCCCCAGGTGCCGTTCATCGTCATACAGGTTTCCCAATCCATGCCGTCCAGTTCAGCCTGGCTCGGAATTTTCTGCTCCGGGGTTTTCGTGTCTCCAGGAAAATTAGGTCGCTTCAAACGGTCGTTTGTAATGATTTGCGGCTGAGTTTTCAATGCTGCCTGTAATTTTAAAGCGGCCTCATCGGTCATATTGGTTGGGGTATCCCACCAGAGTACCGCAACTTCACCATAATTGGTCATCAGTTCTTTAACCTGGGGAACAGCAACTTCATCAATATACTGATCAAAAGTCTTCGTTTCCTGGGCAGGATCCCAATGTCCTTTATGTGCCATTGTGTAGGCATCTATTTTAGCTGAATCTGGATTTAACCAGCCCTCTTTCATTTCTTTACGTGCAGCAGATCCACCAGGATTGTTCCAGTCCTGAGCCTGGGAATAATAAAATCCCAGTTTAATACCCTGTTTTTTACAAGCCTCAGCCAGGGGCTTCAGCAAATCCTTGCCATAAGGCGTAGCATCAGTGATGTCCCATTTGCTTGCTTTGGAATTAAACAAGGCAAATCCATCGTGGTGCTTTGCGGTGATGACGATATATTTCATCCCGGCGTCTTTAGCCATTTTCACCCAGGCCTCCGGATTGTATTTCACAGGATTGAAGTTTTTGGCCATAGCCTGGTACTCCGCCACAGGAATTTTCGAACGGTTCATAATCCATTCTGCACCACCCCTCAACTGTTCATGTCCATTATAAACACCGGCAAACTGCGCATATACGCCCCAGTGGATGAACATACCAAATTTAGCATCCCGCCACCAGGCCATGCGTTCATCCTTGGTTAAGGTCTTCTGGCTAAAGGCAGATTGACTCAGCAAGCAAATTGCGGTCAGCAATAAAAATACGTTACGTTTACACATTTGTGATTTTATATTTGATTAAGATGACCACTAAATTAAAGCATATATACCGTTCTGTAGTCAACAATATTGGCTCATCCATAAGTGATAATTACTTTATCAGTATTACTTTTTCAAGTTTTTACACCGCAGCAAAGCTTCCAGATAGTAGTAATCTGCATAAGAAAGCGGTACATCAACTTCACTATCCGAAGGTTTAGAACCTGTACTGTGTGATAAAATAAAGCCCTTATCTGTACCGGGTGCTGAAATGTATTTCGAACTGATACTATTCAACATTTTATCTGCTTTAACAACATACAGGTTTTTATTGGCACTATAGCCGCTCAATTCATACAAAGCCGATGCAATCACTGCGGCAGCTGAAACATCACGTGGTTCATTTGGAATATTTGGTGCATTGAAATCCCAGAACGGAACCAGGTCGGCAGGCATGGTTGGATTGTTCAGGATATAAGCTGCGATGCTTTCCGCCTGCTTCAAATAAGCCGGATTTTTAGTATACCGGTAACAAAGGGTATAGCCATAAACGGCCCAGGCCTGTCCTCTGGCCCATGCTGAAGCGTCGCTATAGCCCTGATGTGTGGTTTTTTTCAAAACCGCACCCGTATTCGGATCGTAATCCACCACATGATAAGAACTAAAATCTGGTCTGAAATGGTTTTTCATCGTGGTGTTGGCATGACTTACCGCAATTTTATAGAAAGAAGAGTCGCCCGTCAGTTTAGTCGCTTCAAAAAGTAATTCGAGGTTCATCATATTGTCGATGATCACCGGGTTTACCCATTTATCGCGGCTATGGTCCCAGGATAAAATGACACCTGTTTTTGGATTGAAACGGGTAGCCAGTGTTTTGGCAGACTGGATGATTACGTCACGGTAATGCGCGTCTTTGGTAATCCGGTAGCCCGTACCCACGCTGCAAAATACTTTAAAACCCATGTCATGTGTTTTACCATTGAACTGCTCTTGTTCAATCATCGCCGTAAATTTCCGGGCTTGCTCCAGCCACATCTTATTGCCGCTATATTCATATAAAAACCAAAGCTCGCCAGGAAAAAACCCACTGGTCCAGTCTTTGGAAGCTACCAGCTTTAATTTCCCGTTTTCCAGTGTTCTTGGCGTAACCAGGTCAGTCTTTTTCGCCTCAGCTTTCACTTTCTCTATCTCTTTCAACATCAGCAAAGTCTGCCGATCTGCCTGGGCAAATGCTTTGGGTAAATTAACTGCTATGACAGCAGAAACCCCTTGCTTATGCCCCGCTTTGCCCGACTGCCCTACCGATTGCTGGGCAAAAGCCCCGGTACCGCTGATTAATAAAATGTTTAGTGCTAAATAAATTGGTTTCATCGTGTTGTGTATTAAAAAATGGTAGAATGTGTTGTTATTTCACTGGGATCAACTGAACTTCCAATAACTTCATCAGGTCAGTTCCTTTCATGTCCACAGGTTTGATACTGATCTGGTATTTTCCTTTGTTCAGACTTGCGGTACCCAGTTCCTGGGTCACCACGCCATTTTTTGCTGCAGGCGTAATCTGGGCCGTTTGCTTAAAATCACCGAGGCTAAACGCATATGCGCCCGCAGCATCGGCGATGTACTTAACCACGACTTTGTATTTAGCCGGACTGAGCGACCTGAAATCCCAGCTCAGACAGGCATCTTTAGACTTCCAGTTGTTCACAAAATAACGATCGGTCTTTCCATCGCCAAAGCCAAAGCCCTTGCCATGCAAATCGGCATCAAAAGCCAGGAACCTGTTGCTGGAAATATCGGATGCAATCAAGCGCTCCCCCTCCGTTTCTACTTTAGCCTTAAGTTCCAATGCGATCACGACATCAGAAGGGTCATTCGCCTTCAACGGTAAACCAATTTCAATCGCAGATGCATCCAAACGTTTCAGATTCAACGCTTTTTTAGCAGGATCTGTTAAAAAGTAGGCCGTTTTCACATCAGTCTTTAAGCCGCCGACAATCAGTTTGCCATCCTTCGGCCAATTGAATATATGCAGATAAGTCGTGCGGCCTTTTTGTGTACTCACGCCCCAGGCAGGTATTGGCAACACAGAACGTTCCGTTCCATAAATGGCTGCACCATTTTTACCCAACCAGTTACCTACACTATCTAAAATCTGTTTATCCCGTTGATCAAAACTGCCGTCACCTTTCGGACCAATATTCATCAACAGGTTACTTCCTCTTGAGGCTGAATTGGCCAGCAGACGGATAAAGAACTGTGCAGATTTATGGCTGTGGTCATTTTTTGAATAACCATAGGATTCATTGGTTGTAGGGATCGCTTCCGCATCTCCCTCAACCGTACGTAGCTCCGCAGGCCTGTCGCCCGTATTTGCATAGTCTCCATAATTGCCCTGACCATCCCTGGCCAGGCGTCCGTTCACTACAATATCCGGATCTGTTTCCCTGATCGCTTTGAGTATCCGCAGGTTTTCGGATAAAGGTAATTTATGCGGCGTGTCAAACCACAAAATATCCGGGTGATACTTCGTAATCAATTCCTTGATTTGAGGGATAGACTTTTCATCTACATATTTCACTGCTTTAGGTAACCATTCCGGGTGACTGTCAAACCAGTCTGCACCACCAAGCAATTGGTCACCCCCGGGATTGTTATATTCCCAATCGTTACCCGGCGCATTCGGATCTTCCCAATCAAAAGCATGTGAATAGTAAAAACCGAATTTCATGCCATGTTTCTTTGCTGCAGCAGCAAGCTCGGCCATTGGATCACGCTTAAACGGCGTCTGTTTAACTACATTAAAATCAGACACCTTAGAATCATACATCGCAAAACCATCGTGGTGTTTAGCGGTAATGATGAAGTAACGCATTCCAGCTTTTTTGGCATTCAATATCCATTCCTCGGCGTTAAAATGCTCAGGGTTAAAGGTATGGGCCAAATCAAGATATTCTGCACGGGTAATTTTCTCCTTACGCATCAAATGTTCGGAATACCCATTTACCGTTTTACCTTTCCACTCCCCACCTGGTTTAGAATAAATCCCCCAGTGAATAAACATACCAAAACGGGCATCACGCCACCATTGTATCCGGTCATTCTGCGTTTTCATCGAGTTTTTCCACCAACCATTTCTGGCTTCAGTGATCGCTTGCTGATCGCGTGGTTTTACGCGGTTAAACATGTCTTTATCTTCATCACCTTTTACCTGGCTATGCGCGCATACCTGTGTAAACAACATGGCCGAT
>Ga0247805_1000802_pt1 | contig 15704 bp, 15 predicted proteins | sample UWRJL044104R1_FD_180930 | JGI IMG/M metagenome (GOLD analysis project Ga0247805, IMG submission 180930) | Plant litter microbial communities from Arlington Agricultural Research Station in Wisconsin, United States - UWRJ-L044-104R-1 | ecosystem: Environmental > Terrestrial > Plant litter >... | reverse complement strand
CGATCAGATGCTCACACTTTTCGGAGCCAAAGGAACTATCGTGGAACCGGCGCGATCATTTCTACTGCCGATACTGGCTTCTGCGCCGTTCATGGGCTTTATCATTATGGGTAGCAGCGTGATGCGTGCCGAAGATAAATCTAAATTTGCGATGTTCGCCATCATTATCGCCGCTGTCGCGAATATTGCGCTCGACATTTTACTGATTAAAGTTTTCGATCTCGGAATTCCCGGAGCCGCGTTTGCAACCGCAGCTTCCTATTTTATTTCATTCCTGTATATTTTGTGGTTTTTCATATTTAAAAGCAACTTGAAACCGCAGTGGAAACATTTTATTTTAAAGCCAAAATTGTTGTCGGAAATTTCAGGTTTGAGCCTGACGACGTTCTCCAGGCAAAGCGTCATCAGCATTTTATCGATCTTATTGAACCACGTTTTATATGCGCACGGCGGCGAACATTCGGTGACGATTTACGGAATCATCAGCCGGTTGCTGATGTTTGCGTTGTTTCCCGTTTCCGGAATTGCCGAAGGGTTTTTACCGATTGCCGGATTCAATTATGGCGCGAAGAAAATGGAGCGTGTGCGCGAATCAATCAAAATTTCGATCAAATATGCCGCAATCATTGCAATTGTCATTTACTGCATCATCCTGATTTTTGCACATCAGATCGTGACCGTTTTCACCGAAGATGAAACGATCATCCGCGACACGCCGAATGCTTTGCGCTGGGTTTTCGCTGCATCGCCCGTAATTGCCGTGCAGTTAATTGGTTCGGCATATTTTCAGGCCGCCGGACAGGCATTGAAAGCGTTGCTGCTGACGCTCACAAAACAGGGATTTTTCCTGATTCCGCTAATCCTTATTTTACCGCATTATTTTGGTATTTTTGGCGTGTGGGTTTCGTTCCCGATTGCCGATATTTTAGCAACTTCGGTTACCGGATCTTTTCTGTTAAAAGAAATGAACACCAAACTTAAATCACCGTAATGGACATTTACAATTATCTCAAATCGCTGCACCTCATCTTTGTGATTACCTGGTTTGCCGGGCTTTTTTACATCGTCAGGCTGTTTGTGTACCAAATTGAAGCAAATGACAAACCGTCGCCTGAAAAGGAAATTCTGCAAAAGCAATACAAGATCATGACCTACCGTTTGTGGTACATTATCACGTGGCCTTCAGCAGTTTTAGCAAGTTTTTTTGCATTCTGGATGTTGTTTTTTACCGATTTGGGTCATGCGTGGTTGCAAATGCCATGGATGCACGTCAAATTATCATTCGTGTTTTTATTGTACCTGTACCATTTGAAATGCCACCAGATTTATTTGTCTTTACAGAAAGATGAAGTCAAATATACTTCCAATTTTATGCGTTTGTGGAATGAAGGCGCGACGATTATTTTATTTGCTGTTGTGTTTTTAGTTGTCTTGAAAAATGCCGTAAACTGGATTTATGGTGTCATAGGAATCTTTTTATTTTCGCTTATAATCATGCTCGGATTTAAGTTTTACAAGAAAATCCGTTCGAAAAATAATTCTTAATCATGCCGAAAAGGTTCAGGATGTCAATGCTTTCCCTTCGGATCAGGATTTTCCTGTCGATGATCGTATTGATTCTGATCGCTTCGATTTTGATGGCTTCGATTTCAATTATTCAATTTAAAAACGAGGCGAAAGATTACCATCAGGAACGGCTTGAACGCAAGGAAAGTGCGATCAAGGAACACATCAATTACGTGCTTGCAAATACGACTTATCCATTAACGACGAACAATCTGGATTTGATTTTTAAAGACCGAATCCATGAACTGGCGCAAATCCACAACATGGAAATCAACATTTACGGATTAGACGGAAAGTTGTTGAAATCTTCCAAAGCGTCGTTTTCAATCGACAGCATTGCGCCGCCAATCCCGAAATACATCCTCAAACTCGTGCAATCTTCGATAGAAAAACGATACGTAGACATCAAAAATAGCAACGGATTGAAAAACCGTTCTTCGTACAGTTTGATCAAAGACGAAAAATTCAAACCGCTCGGAATTCTAAATTTGCCTTATGTGGAAGACGACGGATTTTATGAAAAAGAATTGCAAAATTTCCTGATCCGTTTGGGACAGGTCTATTCGTTTATGCTTGTGATCGCGTTCGCTTTGGCGTACTTTTTATCGACTTACATCACCCAATCGCTGAAAACCATCTCCGATAAATTAAGCGAGACCAGCCTGAACCAAAAGAATGAAAAAATCTTCCTTCGTGCGAACAGCAAAGAAATCAATTTGCTGATCAAAGCCTATAACGGCATGGTCGACAAACTCGAGAAAAGCGCCGTAAAATTGGCGCAAAGCGAACGTGAAGAAGCTTGGCGTGAAATGGCAAAACAGGTCGCCCATGAAATCAAAAATCCACTGACGCCAATGCGTTTGACGGTGCAAAGTTTCCAGCGGAAATTTGACGCAAATGATCCTGATTTAAAGCAAAAGCTAAAAGATTATTCTGAAACTTTGATCCAGCAAATCGATACAATGAGTTCTGTTGCTTCGGCCTTTTCAAACTTTGCATCGATGCCTGCCCAGCAAAATGAAACTTTAAATGTCGTCGAAGTGGTCGAATTGGCTTTGGACATTTTTAATGAAGATGATGTGCTTTTTGAAAGTGAAGAAACTGAAATCATCTCAAAAATGGACCGCACACAATTGATTCGGATCATTACCAATTTGGTCAAAAATGCGATTCAGGCGATTCCCGAAAACCAGCAGCAAAAACTAGTTGCGGTCAGCGTCAAACGTGTGGAAAATGATGTGCAAATCGCTGTTCGTGACAACGGAACCGGAATTGAGCCACACAACTTCGGCCGAATTTTCGAACCCAAATTCACAACAAAAAACAGCGGCATGGGACTCGGACTCGGAATTATCAAAAACATCATCGAAAATTATAAAGGAACAATTACATTTGAATCTGAATATGGAATAGGAACAACATTCACAGTTTCGCTTCCGATCATAAACTCGTAAAAAACAACAAAATGGCATTTGAAAATATCTTAACTGCGACTGAAAACGGCATTACAACGATCACAATCAACAGACCGACAAAGCTCAATGCGCTCAATAAAGAAACAATCCAGGAATTGCACCAGGCTTTTGAAACTGCCGGAAACGACCCCGAAACGAAAGTCATCATAATCACCGGAAGTGGCGAAAAAGCATTTGTCGCCGGAGCAGATATTTCAGAATTTGCAAATTTTTCGGTCGAAGAAGGCGCGCAACTTGCAGCGCACGGACAGGAAATTTTATTTGATTTTGTACAGAATCTTAGGAAACCAGTGATTGCTGCGGTGAACGGATTTGCGCTCGGTGGCGGATTGGAACTGGCAATGGCGTGTCACATCAGAGTCGCATCTGACAATGCAAAAATGGGACTTCCAGAAGTCTCGCTGGGCGTGATTCCGGGCTACGGCGGAACACAGCGTTTGCCACAACTTGTTGGGAAAGGAAAAGCTTTAGAAATGATCATGACCGCCGGAATGGTTGCTGCTGAAGAAGCAAAACAGTCCGGTTTGGTGAACCACGTCGTTGCGCAAACTGAATTGCTGGATTTTTGCTATGGCATCGCTAACAAAATCATGAAAAACTCTCCGGTTGCCATCAGCCAGGCGATCAAAGCAGTCAACGCAAATTATGAAGATGGCGTCAACGGGTATACAACTGAGATCAAAGCATTTGGAAAATGTTTTGGAACGGAAGATTTTAAAGAAGGAACGACTGCATTTTTGGAGAAGAGAAAAGCAGATTTTCCGGGAAAATAAAAAATATATTTGATGAAAAGGAGGATTTAATGTCCTCTTTTTTATTTCTCTCCGTTCCATTCTGCATAAAACTGACCCAGGAAATTTTCCATGTATTGATGCCTTTCAAGCGCGATTTGCTTTCCGGTTTCGGTATTCATCAGATCTTTCAAAAGCAATAATTTTTCGTAGAAATGATTAATTGTTGGTGCGACCTGGCTCTTGTATTCTTCTTTGGACATGCTCAGGTTTGCGGCGATTTCCGGATTATACAAAGCCCGGTTTTTAAATCCGCCATAATTGAATGCACGCGCAATTCCGATGGCACCAATCGCATCTAGTCGATCTGCATCCTGAACAATGTCGAGTTCTTTCGAGTTGAATTTCTTTTCGAAATTTCCGCCTTTGTACGAAATGTTTTCAATGATGTTGATGACGTGTTGAATGATTTCTTCCTCCGCATTTTGCGTTTCTAGAAATTCCCGAGCGACTTTCGGGCCAACCGTTTCATCGCCATTGTGAAATTTGCTGTCGGCGATATCGTGAAGCAAAGCACCAAGCTGTACAACTTCAAGATCGCAGTCTTCGCCTTTTGCAATATTTTCAGAATTTTTCAGCACACGCTCAATGTGAAACCAATCGTGTCCGCCTTCGGCATTTTTTAACTGTTGTTTTACAAAAGCGATCGTATTCGGGATAAGATCTGGATTTTTCATGTGATCGGAATTAAAAAATCCTTCCGGTGAAGAAAGGATTTGGTTTTTATTGGATTCGAAACATTGGCTTTAAGCCGAAAATCAATTTTTAGTGCAATTTTGCAGGTTCGACCCATTTGAAAATATATTCTTCGGCTGGAACGATCATTCTTTCTGAAACCCTGGCCATTCGTGCAGGAAGTTTCATCAAATAATCACGCGCTTTTTCGGCTTCGTCGGTCAGGTTTGTGATCTTGGCAATTTCCCAACGGTCGATTAGTTTTTGCATGATATCGACATAATCATTGGCTGTATACACGCCGATCCGTTGTGCCGAATTCGAAAATTCCTCAAACGCAGAACTGATTTTTTCCCCCGATTCACGCAGAAAACCAGCAGGCATGATGATCTTATTTTTCATCATATAATTGAACGCCAGCATCATTTCGCTAGGATCAACTTTGAAGATCTGGTTTACAAATTCGCTGTATGCATTGTGGTGGCGCATTTCATCACCGGCAATCATTTTGCACATTTTAGACAGCTTTTTGTCACCGTAGCTTTTCGCAAGTTGCGACACGCGGTTGTGCGAGACGTAAGTTGCGAGTTCCTGAAATGACGTGTACACGAAATTTTTGTATGGATCGCGGCCCGTTCCAATGTCAAATCCGTCGGAAATTAAATGTTGCGTCGTCATTTCGATTTCGCGCATGTTCACTCGGCCGGAGAGGTACAAATATTTATTCAGCACATCTCCGTGGCGGTTCTCCTCGCCAGTCCATTGGCGTACCCATTTTGACCAGGAATTTCTTTCGACGTTATCAACGCCTTCAACATCCATAAGCCAGGATTCGTAGGTTGGCAAAGCTTCTTCTGTGATTGTATCGCCTACCATTGCAACCCAAAAGTCGTATGGAAGGTCTTTGGCCAATTCGCGCAATTCACGTACTTCTTCAAAAAAAGTATCGCTTTCGGAATCTGGTAAAAAGTCGGAAGGCTGCCATATTTTCTCCACCGGAATCAGATATTGATCCACGAAACCGTCGATCTTGTCTTCCAGGAACTGCATCACTTCCAGACGTATGTTTTTTATAGACATTTTAAATTATTTATATTTTTACTCCGCTAACTACGGCTTTTTCAGTCTGTTGCATTAATTCTTCAAACGGATAATCTTTCACAGCCATCGCTTTATGCGCTGTAAAGGTAAGGCGATTTCCCAAACCAAAAGGGAAAAAACCGTATTTAACAAATTTCCAAGAGTTGTTGATTGAGATGGGCACAACATAAGCTGAAGGCGCGTATTTACACAGGATTTTGAGTCCGCTTTGTGCAAATTCTTTCGGAATTCCGGTTTTGCTACGCGTACCTTCGGGGAAAATTACGGCAGATCTGTGGTGTTTTTCAATATATTCGGCTAAGCCTTTAATTACGGGAAGCGCCTGTTTTGGATCTTTCCTGTCAATTACAACAGAACCGCCATGGCGTAAATTGTATGAAACACTCGGAATCCCGGATGCAAGCTCTTTTTTACTAACGAATTTCGGATGAAATTTTCTGAAAAACCAAATGATTCCGATGATGTCGTATAGGCTTTGGTGGTTTGCAACGAATATTACCGGAACACCTTTCGGAACAAAGTCGCGGTTTTCTATTTTATAGGTTGTGCCCAATAAATGTCCGATCCTAAGCAGGCAAAAATTCAGGTAATCAACACTTTTTTTATGCGCCTGGTAACCAAAAATATTCAGGCAAACCCATTGAATCGGATGAAAAACAACCAGCACCAGCAAAAAAAGCAGCATTGCTGCGGCCGACAGTGGGTAGGATATTATTTTTTCCATACTTTTTGAAAAGATTTCGGGCAAAAATAAGAAATAAATTCCGCTTTTTTAACACCTATATGCGGATAGCATCGACAAATAACGATCATTTTTAACAATTCGTGAGGAAAAGCCATATCTGATTTCGTAGCCTGGCACCTAAGTTTGATAAATAATTTTTGGTTAAAATAAAAGCTGCTGATGAACATTAAACTGATGATACCGATTTTATTGACATTATCAAATGTTGTTCAGGGCCAAAAGGATAAACAACCCGATGTCACATTCACTTTCGATACAGATTTTTTTGACGCCACAGACCATTGGGTTGTTCTATCTGAAAAGACCAATGATAGTTTGTCTTTGGGTTTTGTTTATCTGGACGAATACAAAGGATTTTCGTTCATTTTGGAAAATTATCTCAAGGTCAATGAAAGCGGAAAATTTCAATTTGGAAAACAACGTGACGGCTACATCATCAAACGTAATTTAGGTGACAATACCGGAAAAGTATTTGTTTTAAAAAAAGAGCAGGTCAAGGCATTGGCTTTGCCCGAAAAACCGGATTGGTTGCGGATTTATGATGCTAATCAAACTCCGGAAACACGCGTCAGGAAAGGGCGTTTTTTCAATCGCATCGGCTGCAGCGAAGTCGCAATTGTATTTTTTGAAGACGCTTTATTACTTAACCCGCATGCAGAAAATTTGGAATTTGAACTGGCGGCAGCTTATAACGCGACGCAACAATTCGAAAGAGCAATTGCACTAATGAGTGCCGCAATTTCAAACAATCCACGGGATTATAGGCTGTACCGCGAACTTGGATTCGCATTAGTTCAAATGGGAAAAGTTTCAGATGCAGAGCAAATTTATATTGCTGGATTGAACTATTGCAAAAACAATGACGAGAAATTCGAGATGTGCCTTGATATGGTTAAAATGTTTTTTGAAAGAGGCGATAAAGCCAACTTCCAAAAATGGCTCCTAAAATCCAAAAAAAACCTCATGGCAAGTTCAAAACAACTGAAATTGCTGGAGAAATTTGAAGGAAAAACAGTTCCGTAAAATTGTTCAAAAACAGGCCGTCTAAATAAAACCGGTGCCTTGTAACTTCAGAAAAAAGAAGTATTTTTACGCAAAATAAGTGCAATATATAATGAAGGAAAAGATGAGTTCAGAAAAAGAAGCAAAGTTAAAAGCATTACAATTAACCCTCGATAAATTAGATAAAACCTACGGAAAAGGCACTGTCATGAAGATGGGCGACAAAGCCATTGTAGAGGTTGAGACGATTTCTTCAGGTTCATTGGGTATCGATTTGGCCCTTGGCGTAAACGGATATCCAAGAGGAAGAATTATAGAAATCTACGGGCCGGAATCTTCTGGTAAAACCACGCTGACTTTGCACGCTATTGCCGAAGCACAAAAAGCAGGAGGAATCGCTGCTTTCATTGATGCGGAACATGCATTCGACAGAAGTTACGCAGAAAAATTAAACGTAGACGTTGAAAACCTGATCATTTCACAACCGGATAATGGGGAACAAGCTCTTGAAATCGCAGAAAACCTGATCCGTTCGGGAGCGATCGATATCGTCGTGATTGACTCGGTTGCTGCATTGACGCCAAAAAGTGAGATCGAAGGCGAAATGGGCGATTCCAAAATGGGACTTCACGCCAGATTGATGTCACAGGCACTCAGAAAATTAACAGGAACGATCAGCAAAACAAATTGTACTGTATTTTTCATCAACCAGCTTCGTGAGAAAATAGGTGTAATGTTTGGAAATCCTGAAACCACTACTGGTGGAAACGCTTTGAAATTTTATGCTTCGGTTCGTTTGGACATCCGCCGATCTTCACAAATCAAAGATGGCGAGAATGTAATCGGAAACAGAACTAAAGTGAAAGTCGTTAAAAATAAAGTGGCACCGCCATTCAAAACTGCCGAATTCGACATTATGTATGGAGAAGGCGTTTCGAAAACAGGAGAAATCCTTGACCTTGCAGTCGAATTTGAAATCGTTAAAAAATCCGGGTCGTGGTTTAGTTACGGCGAAACCAAATTGGGACAAGGACGCGATGCCGTTAAAACGCTCATCAAAGACAACCCTGAAATGGCCGATGAACTTGAGGTCAAAATCAAGCAAAGAATCAAAGAAAATAACGCATAATATTAAGGCCCGGAAATTTATCCGGGTTTTTTATTTTTACACGCAACCTTTTCAGCAAACGGCATCTTGGCTGTACTGAACAACAAATTACAGAATGAAAAAATTACTGCTTTTCTTATTCTCCCTTTTCGCCCTTTCCGCCTGTTCTACAGACGATTCGCAAGCAGATGTACCCGTTCATTATGAACTATTGCCAATTCAATATTGCCAATTGCCGCGCAGTTTTACTTCAGGCACAACCTACGAATTCGAAATGTTCTACAAAATGCCCACGACCTGCCATACATACATCGGGATTTTGCTTGACGGCGAAGACAGTACCAAAAAAATTGCGATACAAACACGTGTAGCCGAAAGAAATGATTGCCAGCCAATAACCTACACAACAGTTTCCGGACCTGGACCAGACCTGGCTTCTGCAAAATTCAATTTCATTGCCGGCGACACGGGAACAATCTACACTTTTAAAATGTGGACCGGAAAAAATGAAAATGGAGAAGATACTTATTACGATTATGTAGTGCCTGTAAGATAAAAATTTAATCGATTAACCCAAAACCAATTGAGTTTAGAGGAGCTTATATTAGAGTGCCAAAAAAACAATATTAAAGCACAGGAGCAACTGTTTAGGTTATTATCACCTAAACTTTTTGCTGTGTGCCTTAAATATTCGCGCAACTATGAGGAAGCCCAGGACAACCTTCAGGACGGTTTTATGCTGATTTATGAAAAGATCGGGCAGTTTGCTTTTAAAGGTTCGTTTGAAGGCTGGGCTAAAAGGCTAATGATCAACAATGCATTACAATGTTACCGCAAACAAAACTTTTTTAAGCTCGTTAACGAAGATATAGCAGATGAAGAAACGATCGATATCGAAGAAACTTCCATTTCATTAGATTATTTGCTTGAAATCATTCAGCAATTGCCCGACCGCTACCGGCTGGTGTTTAACCTTTACGTGATCGATAATTATGCTCATAAGGAAATCGCTGAGATGCTCGATATTAACATTGGCACCTCTAAATCAAACCTATCGAGGGCAAGGATGATTTTGAAAGAAAAAATTGAAACCTTAAATTTCACTAAATTACAGCTGAAAAATGAGTGATAAAAAAAATATAGACAAACTTTTTCAGGAAAAATTCAAAGATTTTGAAGTGAATCCGCCTGAATTTACCTGGCCGGAACTCAAAGCCAAACTGGAAAAGAAAAAGAAAAGAAGAATCATTCCGTTTTGGTGGCAGCTTTCGGGCGTTGCTGCTGCATTGTTAATAGGATTTTTTGTGGTCCGGAGCTTTCAATCGGCTAAAACCGATGTTCCAGCTGCGGTTGTCGTGAGCGATCCTAAGAATGCTTCTCAAAATCCGGCAGCTTTAAATCAAAAGCACACAGATTCTGAAACTGTTGCTTTCGCAGCTAAAGATTCGGCGGCAAATGCGAATACGGTAAAAATTCCAACTCCTGAAAATCAAAAAAATAAAGTTGTAAACTTTGAAAAAACTTCTGAAAATGCTGATGCGGAAAAAGGAAAACCATTCAATTCCGTTTCCATCCGAAACCGTAAAAATGCGGTTGCACGTGTTTCTGGAAATGCACCTTCAGACGCTAATAAATCTGAAAATACCAATGGAAAATTAAAAAATCCGGCCCTGTTGCATCAGAAAAAATCCGGAAAATCCAACTCATACGAAAATCAAAATTCGGCTTTAGCCCACTCTGAGATGGATGAATCTGAGAAATCATCATCCGGAAAATCAAACGGCAGATCAAGCTTGAAAAATTCAGAAAGCGCCATTGCTAAATCCGAATCCGATCAAAATCTAAAATCAAACTCCAGGAAATTAAAAGGAAATTCAAATCTGAAAAATCCGCAAAATGCAGTTGCTAATTCTGATTCCAATGCCAAATCGAATGCTGCAAAAAACAAAAACAATTCGACCCTGAGAAACCAAAACTCAGACATCACTCTGGTCAGGAACGAAATCACTAAAAATCTAAACACAAACCAGGCTCTGGCCAATGAAAATAATGTAGGTTCCAAAACTTCAGAAATCAATACATTTTCTGACTTTGCGACCGATGCAAAACAAAATACTGTTGCTACGGCCGAAGAAACCCCAATTAAAAAAACAGACTCAACGGCTGTTGCTGTTGCGCCTAATGCGCTGGAAGAATTGTTAAAAGAAAAAGAAAAGAAACTTGTTGCCCAGCCAGAGCCCAAATTAAACAGGTGGCAAATCAGCTCAAAAGTTGCCCCTGTTTATTTAGGTTCCACTTCGCAGGGTTCGCCAATCGATTCGAGTTTTGCAGGCAATTCAAAAAACTATGGAACCAATTTGAGTTACGGCCTTGGTGTTAACTATGCGGTGACAAAAAAACTTAAAATCCGCACCGGAGTCAATAAAGTGTCATTGAATTACCGCACAAATGATGTCTTTATCAATGCCGGGCTACAGGCAAAATCGCTTCAGAATGTCACGGTTAGAAATGAAAATCAATACCTCAACCTCAGCAACAATGCTTCAAAAACAAACAAGAATGAATTCACGACCGATACTTTCGAAAGTTACCTGAACCAGAAAATGGGTTATGTAGAAGTTCCTGTCGAACTTTCATACGCAGTTTTGGACAAGAAATTCGGGATTGATATCATCGGCGGACTCAGTGCTTTGTTCCTAAGCGAAAATGAAATCCAAGTAGTTTCTTCAGGATTTACGACGAATTTCGGGGAAGCAAATAACCTGAACAAGACGCATTTCAGCACCAATATCGGGCTGGGATTAAGATACCGTTTTTTTAAGGCTTTTGAAGCCAATTTCGATCCAATGTTTAAATATCAAATGGATACTTTCAGTAAAGACAACGGCAATTTCAAACCCTATTATTTTGGTTTGTACACCGGCTTAAGCTTCAAATTTTAGTTAGGTTAGATGTTACATGTTTGTAACGGGAAAGGGCGCTTTGCTTAGGCGCTCTTTTTTTTGTTTTGGAAAACCAGAAGTTGCTTGTAAATGATTTCTTTCACCCTGTCTTTGACTTCGCGGATGTCTTTTTTATTCTCGATCGTCTTGCCTTTGGTTTCAACAAACGAATGGATTTTGACGCGCATGATTCCTGGGCTTCCACTCATAAAAGTATAAGAAAATCGTTCTTTATTGTCGGCGAACGTGATGGGAACAATCGGAATTTCATGTTCGATCGCAAGTCTGAATGCGCCATCTTTAAATTCGTCGAGCAAAATGGATTCATCATCGGGAACACCGCCTTCAGGAAAAATGCAAATGCTCAGTCCTTGATTCAAGCGTTTTTGGGCGCGGTCGAACACTTCCATTCGGCTTTTCGAGCTTTTACGGTCGACTAAAATGCAGGTTCTTTTATAGAAAAATCCAAACAGCGGAATCTTGGACAATTCTTTTTTTCCGACGAATACAAATGGGTTTCTTGTTACGGCGAGCATCAGCATAATATCGGCCATCGAAGTATGATTTGCCACAAACATATAACTTTTATGAGGCGCGATTTCCTGTTCGCGTTCGACTTTGTAATAAAATCCCATTCCGAAAAGAATCACTTTTGCCCAAATCCTGGCCATGATAAAAAAGTACGGATACCACTTTTCTTTAAGAATCGAAACAACTAAAAACGGCAACATAATCAGGATCGGAACGCCCAGTAAAACATAGAACCAGATTCTCCAAAGCACCCAAAAAATCATTTTTAGTGTTTTCATACTGCCAAAAATACGGAATCGTGTGTAATTTTTGACAAAAGAATTAACTTTGCGCTTTAACATTAACATCGAAGCCAAACCGTTTCGAAATTTACATCCAATGGCAAAAATACTTACAGGCATCCAAAGCACCGGAACGCCACATTTGGGAAACCTTTTGGGCGCCATTATTCCGGCTATCGAGCTCTCGCAAAATCCTGAAAATGAAACTTTTCTTTTTATTGCAGATTTACACTCTGTAACACAAATTAAAGATGGGAAAACGTTGCGCGAAAATACTTTAAGTACGGCTGCAACCTGGCTGGCTTGTGGTTTGGATATTGAAAAAGTGGTTTTCTATCGGCAATCCGATGTGACGCAAACGGCAGAATTGTCATGGTATTTAAGTTGCTTTTTTCCGTTCCAGCGCCTGACATTGGCACATTCGTTTAAAGACAAATCCGATCGTTTGTCAGATGTCAATGCCGGATTGTTTACGTATCCAATGCTAATGGCGGCTGATATCTTATTGTATGATGCCGACTTTGTCCCTGTTGGAAAGGACCAATTGCAGCACATTGAAATCACACGTGATGTGGCTGCAAGATTCAACAACCAAATGGGCGAGACTTTTGTCCTTCCCGAATCCTATTTGCAGGAAGACACCAAATATGTTCCTGGAACGAATGGCGGAAAAATGAGCAAATCAGCCAACAATACGATCATTATTTTCCTTGACGACAAAGCGCTCCGAAAGCAAGTCATGTCAATCGAAACCGACAGCACGCCACTCGAAGAACCAAAAAACACCGAAACCTGCAAGATTTTCGCAATTTATAAGTTGTTGGCCAATGATAAACAGCTTGCCGACATGACCGAAAAATATAAGAATGTCAACCGTGATTTTGGTTGGGGACATGCCAAACAAGCCTTGTTCGAACTGATCCTCGAAAAATTTAAAACCGAAAGGGAAACCTACAATTACTACATGAACCATCCTGAAGAAGTCGAAAAAGCATTGAAGCTTGGCGCTGAAAAAGCGAAAGCTGTTGCAAATGGCGTACTTTCGAGAGTTCGTGAGAAACTTGGATTTGCATTTTAAACTGCAATAAATAAAATGAAAAGCCTGTTTTAACCGACAGGCTTTTTTATTAAATCGCCTCAAACAATTTTCCGGGCAATGGCCGAATGACACCTTTCAATTCCATATCCAAAAGCGTCGACGAGATTTTGTAAATTGGGAAATCACATTCCAATGCAATGATGTCAAGCAATTGCTTTCCGTTCTTTTGCAGGTAGTCGTAGATTTTTTGCTCGTTATCATTCAACGACACAAACAATTGTTTTTGCACCGGTTTTGCCTTGGTTTCGAGATTCCAGTTTAAAATGTAAACGACATCGGCAGCGCTGGTCAACAGATTTGCTTTCTGCGTTTTAATCAGGTTGTTGCAGCCCTGACTGAATTTATCGGATGTTCGTCCGGGGACGGCAAACACGTCGCGGTTGTAATCATTTGCCATATTTGCAGTGATCAACGAGCCGCCTTTATCTGCAGATTCGATAACAATCGTCGCTTCGGAAATCCCGGCAACTATGCGGTTTCGCTTGACGAAATTTTCCCTTTCAGGATTGGACGAACTCCAGAATTCTGTCATAAAACCACCGTTTTCCTCTATTTTGGAAACGTATCTTTTGTGGATTTTCGGATAGATTTGATTGAGTCCGTGTGCGACAATTCCGATAGTTTGTAAATTGTGTTCGAGCGCGGCCTGATGCGCGACAATGTCGACACCATAGGCAAATCCGCTTACAATTATAGGATCCAGTGGCGCGAGTTCCCCGATTAGGTTTTTGCAGAATTCGGTTCCGTGCGACGTAATCTGCCGCGTGCCTACAATGCTGATGACGCGCTTTTTGTTCAGGTTGATGTTGCCCGATGTAAATAACAAAAGCGGCCCGTCAATACAATGCTTCAATCTTTCAGGATAATTTTCATCCAAAAAGCAAGTCCAATTAATATTGTTTTCCTGAATGAACCGAAGTTCTGCTTCCGCTTTTTCAAAGACCAATTTATCTTTGAGATTTCTTAAAACCATCGACCCGATTCCGTCGATCATTTTGAGCTGGGAAGCTTTTGTCTGGAATACATTTTCGGCAGTTCCGCAGTGTGAAATGAGTTTTTTGGCGACAATATCGCCCACGCCTTCCACTTTTTGCAAGGCTAATAAATAAAATAATTCTTCGTGGCGCATAGTAAGTGTTTGAACGTGAAATGTATAAAATTTCGTCGGGATTGTTAATAAAAATTGTGAATAAAATTTTGATAACTTAACCCATTGCATAACTTTGTTTCCATGAAGATCGAACAATCCATTTCCCAGCTTTTATACAGACACCAGTGTGTCACTGTTCCAGGTTTCGGCGCCTTTTTGACCGAAATCCAGTCGGCGCACCTGCATGAAAACACGCATTCGTTTTATCCGCCGAAGAAACTGATTTCATTTAATCCGCATCTGAAAAACAACGACGGCTTGTTGGCAAACCACATTGCCACGACTGAAAAAACGACTTATGAAAACGCAGTCGCTTCGATTGAAAGCGAAGTCGTGATCTGGAAAAGCATCCTCGAAGTCAACCAAAGGTTCACGTTGAAAAACGTAGGGGAATTGTCATTGAATTCAGAGAAAAATCTGGTGTTTACGCCATCGGAAAACATCAATTATTTAAAAGAATCTTTCGGATTGAATTCCTTTGTTTCTCCAGCTGTAAAACGCGAAGCATACAAACAGGAAGTCGAAATCCTCGAAGAAAAAGCACCAATCATCTTTACTCCGGAAAAACGCGAACGCCGCCGTCCATCGTATTTAAAATATGCTGCGGTCTTTGTTTTGGCAATGGGCGTTTCGGGGGCCATTGGCTACAAATTATACGACGACCATGTTGAGGAGCAAACGCTGATCGTAGAAACTTCAGTTCAGAAACAGGTTCAGAACAAAATCCAGGAAGCGACTTTCTTTATCGAAAATCCAATGCCGTCGGTCACATTAACCGTTAAGGAAGAAAAGCTGAATTACCATGTCGTTGCAGGTGTTTTCAGAAATGAAGAAAATGCTGAAAAAGCATACAAAGAGTTATTAAATGCAGGTTTTAAAGCGCGACGCATTGCGCCTGACAGACGCGGAAGCTTTCCGGTTGTTTACGGGAGTTATGCGACTCGCGGTGAAGCTGAACAAGCGAAAACCGACATCAGAAAATCTTCCGCTTCAGACGCGTGGATTCTCGTTAAAGCATTGTAACATTCAGCAATAAATACAAAAGGCTGCACTAAAACAGAAAATTTTCTGGAATGTGCAGCCTTTTTTTATGCGCTGTAATTACCTTTGCAAAAAAAAACGATGCACCCGAAACATCCATCCGAATCTCTCACGATACTGACCGATCTGGTTTTGCCAAGTGAAACCAATCCCTTGAACAACCTTTTTGGAGGCGAACTTTTAGCCCGGATGGACCG
>Ga0247805_1000798_pt1 | contig 15749 bp, 40 predicted proteins | sample UWRJL044104R1_FD_180930 | JGI IMG/M metagenome (GOLD analysis project Ga0247805, IMG submission 180930) | Plant litter microbial communities from Arlington Agricultural Research Station in Wisconsin, United States - UWRJ-L044-104R-1 | ecosystem: Environmental > Terrestrial > Plant litter >... | reverse complement strand
CAGGTAGTGGATGTTTATATAGCGCAAGGATTGACTGATGTTTATACATTATCTGCACCTGAATTAGCTATAATAAATTCATACGGCAGATACCCTAATTTTATAGCATTAATGGCTGATAGTGGAACTTATGTTAACGATATACAGCCCACTTGCTTGGGCATAGCGGGGGGGTTTACATCAATTACGGTGCAATTGCATGGTGATGGACTGGGGGTAAATGTTGACAATACTATTATTCAGTTTAATTAAATTTCAATAATTTCATCGGGTTCTAATAATTCTTTTAGCCTATCTTTGGCAGATTGCAATGATTGATGCGAGCGCATGTTGTCGTATTTATACCAAAAAACCTTACCGTTCTTTAAGTAATTTCTTACACTTTTAGAAAATACAGAAACTATTAAACAAATAATAAAATCTATACCGTAGGGATATTCTGTATGTTGATACTCTATATAATACAATCCTTTGCTTTTTAATATTCTAAACTTCATAATCAAACTTCATATTTAAATCGGGCAATATCCATGTTAGCCATGCAATGCCGATAAGAATTTTAATCCGCTTTTCAGCAACCTTATATTGATCGTTTTGGCAGGATTTACAATGTATTCTTTTTATACTCATCTTCAAATAATTTACGGTAAAACTTATCTAAATAATGATAAATAATAGCTATAACTCCAGCTATGCAAAATAATGTTAACTCTATCTTTAAGAATAGGTAAAAACTTATCCATATCAAAGATGGTAAACATAGTGCCATTAATGCAAAGCATATACCCTGTAATGTACCCATTCTGCTAAACTCTTTGCACTCCGACTTTCTAAAGTCCATGTATATTTCTTCTTTTTTATTTTTCATAATGCTCTATCTCTTGTTTGATTTCGGGGGTGGTCATAAGGTATTGATATCGATGGCCAGGTCTTGTTCAATTAGTCCGAATACATCGAAATGGTGCGATATTAAAAACATATAAACATCATATCCGTGTTTGGGGTCAATTATATTGCCGTTAAATTCCATATCCGTAACATCAAAACGCCTATATAAATAATTAGCAGGTATAGTCCAATTTCCGTTGTCTTGAATAGGTTTATGTAAATCGCACATAGGCCTCAATATTGGCCTAACGTAGTTGTTTGCTAAATAGAAATGAATATCATGCCCACAATCCAATTCAAATGTTCTGATACCGTCACCAATGGGAAAGTTTAGACATTTAATTTTTAAACCGTATGGTAGATACGGTGCAAGGTGTTTAATTTCTATCTTTTTCATATTTTCTATTGGATTTCGGAGTGGGGGTTAAGGTTTTGGATGTTTCTTTTCGTACTCTTCCTCTAAACTTTCAGCGAACACACGCCAAATATAACCGCCTAAAAGGCCATAGGTGACAGGTAGTAATGAATGGTTGCCAAAGTAGTACGATAAACAAATCGTAACAATACAACTGTAAAATAATAAGTTTCCTAAAGCGGCCTTTGCATTTTTCATATCATTTTAAATTTAGTGAGGTGTGGGTTAATTCAAAAACATACTCGCCACCAAAATAACAGCTACAATAACACAACCCGCTACGGCTTCCCAAACATCATGTTTATACTTAGTGTGCTTGCTTACAGTTGTAGCTGCCCATAATGCTTTAGGACGGTTGTGTACAGGCTTTTGATTGTATTGGCTAACTAATTGTTGTTCGCGCTCTTTTTGGGCGTTGTATTGGTTTATATAGTCGGTGTATTGCATGGTTATAAAGGTTTTAAATTAAATGCTTGTCTAATTCCAAATTCTTTTTTGCAGTCTAAGCAACCTGAAACGGTAGTGGTTTTAAATCCACCTCGTTTATGCTGGTCGTGAACTTGAACTATTCCAATATTACAATTGTCACATTCAAATTCCCAAAGTTGCCACTTGATTTTTGCTGTTGCTCTTTTCATCTCTCTTTTTAGCTGTTTAGGGGGTTAATCTTCGGCAAGCCATTCGTATAGTTCTTTGCGGGTGTCGAAGCGGTAAAGGGTAACTATTGATATGCCCTTAATGGCATCAACCAAACTTTCGTAGGTCTGCCCATTTTGATAAAGACAATTGCAATTATAGGTTGCTTGTGTTGTATCAACTGGCATGAATTTCTCACTTCCTAAAAATAAAATATATCCTTTGCCTTTGGCATAAAATGGGACAAACCCCACATGGTCTGTATTTTTCAAATCATCAATCGTAATTGACTTGCTTTTTAACTGTACTTCCGTTTTCATTTTTTATCTCAATTAATTTAAAGGGGGTTAAACCAAAGCCCAACCAATTATATTTTCTTCTTTTTTTGATGGGCTTAACATTAGAGCATCGGCTATAGCATCACTTAAATTAAATGCCATTATATCTATATAATAGCCGTCATTAAACTTAATTCTGTACATCGCCATAATTATCTTACCTCCATCCTACTCCTCAAAGCAGGTCTTAATCTATTAATAACTTTACCGTATTTCTCTATTAACGGCTCAATACCTAAGCGTAGAGCCTGTCCGTATGCCCATGTTGCGTTGGTTAGCATTTTGGCAAGGCAGGGAGTGCTAATTGTTGATTTCATGATCTTGATATACTTGTTGTACGTTCATAGCCCAATCAGATAATTGATGCTTAAGGTCTGCCATGTCATCTATTTCCGAATGTTCGATATAGTCATTATTTTCAACATCCCATATCATTATGCATTCAGGCTGACCGAATTGCATAATCCAATCAACTTGAACCTGTGTTTCTATGCCGTTAATTTCAACATCGAATTTTTCGCTAATAAGTTCGCTATCCATTGTTACGACCCCTTTCTAAGCTAGCTTGCAATGCTGATACATCACGTTTTTTAATTGTTACAGGTTTTGACACGTATGGCGTAAATACCTGCGGTTTGGTTACACTTGGTAATATTGTTGCTTTGAATTGTTCTGCGGTTATTTGAGTTTTCATAATATTTGTTTTTGATTATGATGTAAAGGTACAAACATTATTTATATTGTCAATAGTATATATAAACTATTTTGTAAGTGATTGATTTTCAGATTGATTATTTTCACATTCTACAAATAATTGTTCTCCCTGTAATACATATTTGCCGTTGTAAAGGGCATAAATAGGGCATTTAACCATTGAAATACTTTTTTTATTCCTGATGTTTTGCGGAGTTGTGCCTTTAGATATGGCGTACTCTTGGATAGTTTTTATTGTCATATGTATATTGTTTATATACAAAGGTAACAATTTTCTATTTTAATATCACAACTTTTAACTATATTTTTATAGCAAATTAATCAATACACAACAACAATGTGCAAATCTACACACGAATTACAACCCATTTTTATTCCTAAAAATACCCCATTACCCCTAATGGTTAGGGTATATTTTTCAATCGGCAAATGGCCGTTAATAGATGTACAAATTAAAAATTCAGACGGGACAACTACCTCTGCGCCTAACGTTACTACAACCAAATATTATGATAACGATGGTTTTGTAACCCAATTTACTGTAGATGATGCGGATGGCGGTGGCGGTGTTGCAGCCGATGATTTATATGTACTTATTCACCCTCAAAACATGTCAGTATGCGCAGGATAATACTTTTACTTTTATTACTCCCTATATTCTCATTTTCCCAAACACGTCAAACAGGCGGTATATCTTTTACACCACAATGGAATTATAAAATTTCAGGTAGCGATACCACATGGCAGTTTGGTAATACACTTATTAATCAATTTCCTTACTTTTTAACTAGGTGGCAATCGGATCAGCGATATGCTTTAAAATCAGGAAGTGGGTACATACCTTATACTGGGGCAATCGCAACATTTAATAGAAATCAACAAAATATTATTGGCTCATTTACTGGGGGTGGGATTACTTATAGCGATTTATTGGCCCCTGGTTCTTGGGCGCAAAATGTACATGACTCGCTAAGCACATATAGTATGTCTAATACTATGCAAAGCCAAAATATAATGTTTAGTAATGTCCCTAGTGGCATTATAGGAAATACAGTATTTACAAGGTATGGGCTAGATAACACAAGGACATACGGATTGATTGATGGTAATGTACCGTTTAAATTTAACACTCCATTTGTTGGTTTAGCAACTGCCAGGGGGGCTTATAGCGCGCTTGAGTTTATGCCTAAGCAAAGAACAGATAGTTTATATTTATCAAAGTCAGACTCCACAGGTGCGCAGGGCTACGTAAAACGGTGGTATTTGACCAATCAATTGTCGGGGAAATTATCGGGTAGCGGGACACAAAACTATATACCTAAATTTGGAATTGGTGGCGCATCTTTAGGTAATTCAACCCTAATAGATAATGGAACTTTTACCACAACTGCAAACCCATTTGAGGTTAAAATTGGGGGAAGTGGATTTTATTTTGGTTCGGGTGGTGGCACGGGAGCTATGTGGGCCGCTGATGTAACGTCTAAGTTTTTAACAAATTCTGCCCTGTTCGCTCAAAATAATTACACAGCTTTAAACGCAGGAACAGCCGGTGTAGTAGAAATTGGCATAGATGGGGGTGGTCAATTACAGGTAGTTGCCAATGATATTTATGCTAATAAAAGGCTGAATTTAGCAGTAACACCATTGGGGTCGGTTAGCAATCCTGTTTTAGTTTTAAACAATGGTGTTGTTGATACTATACCAGGGGGTAGTTTTGCACCGTCAACAGGTAGTAGTGTTTACGTCAATAAAACTGATAGCGGTAACGTTGCCAACAATTATGTTACTTATGGGAAGTATTTGTACGGATCGAATACATTGGTCAACAAATTTTTATCTGGCAATCAAAATACATTCACTAATATACCTAATTCAGGCTTAACTAATTCGACCATAAGCGGCATTTCATTAGGAAGTAACTTAGCAACCTTAACTTTTGGAGCACATTTAATAACAGGCGGTTCATCTTATAATGGAAGTACTGCTGTTACCATTACATCTGATGCAACAAACGCAAATACCGCAAACGCAATAGTATCAAGAGGTGCTTCTGGTCAAATAGCAGTTGGCGCAATAGCCTCGACTGGCGTAACCTCTACAAGTACAATTACTGCTGGAAGTCCTTTAATAAATAGTTTTATCGCTCCTAGTGTAGTTGCCAGCGGACTTATGAATACAGGCCCGTACACCACCTTTGGTGTGGCAAATAGCACAAATAACGCTTTTGCAATGCAGTTTACTTATGCAGGAGCGGGAAGTAATAATAATAGAATGAGTTTTGGTATTATAAGTAATAACCCGTGGATTGATATTTATAGCAATAGACTTAAACTCCCCCGCCACACTGCAAGTCAATTGTTGGCTACCGATACGGCTAGTAATGTTGTTGCAATTGCTATAGGAAATGGCTTATCATACACGGGTGGAACTATTTCATCTACAACATCGCAAATTCGCCTTACGGGAAGCGGAACTGGTGCGGCTACAACTATATCAATACCACATGGGTTAAGTGGTGTAACATCTGCATCTATCGCTTTGGTACAACCTATCAATGCTGCGAGCGCAGGCGTAAGCTATATAACTACAGATGCAACCAACATAAATATTGTTTATACAGTTGCGCCAGCTTCGGGGACTAACAATCTATCTTATAACGTATCGATAAAACCATAATGAAAAAATTGCTTTTAATATTAATCCTGTGGGCGGGAGTTTCGCAAGCCCAAACTATACCTGTTGCGCAACTATCTTTTAGCACGATAACTGATTTGCGCGCGCAAGCAGGTACTTCTAATTCCCTAGCTACACTAAACGGACTCTCAACCCTTAACGATGGTAATGGCGGTACTTATATGTGGAGTTCTTCTAGCTCTGCTACAGATGATGGATTTACAGTTGTTAAGGTAGGCAATGTAACCACTGGTAGATGGTTGCGAATTGGTAATGGAAATACTATTAAAGGCACTGTAACAACTAGTGGTGCAGCTTTACAAACTGCTTATACAGTTTCTTATCAAACAGGAACATTACCCTTTGTGCCTATAACTGTTATTATCAATCCGAGATCGTCCAATGCCGCAGTCCCTAGTTGGATAAGCGCTATAACTAATACAGGTTTTACAATAAACTTTGCTTCTGTACCAATTTTAGGCACCAATAACATAGTGTTTGATTACATAGTAGTGAAACAGTAATAAATATACAAAAATGGCAACAATTAGCTTTACCACATCAAAATCAACTGGCAAGTATTTTGTACATGATACTTCAACAGACGTGAGCAGTAATACTTATAAAAAAGTTAGAATATTGGACTATAACCAAAATGAAATATTCAATAGCGGCAGTATTGATATAAATATCAATACCATTGAGGTAGATACTTCTACTTGGACAGATTTAAGTACTATAGTTGAAATATTTGTCGAACTAACATATCCACCACCGATAGCTGTATCTTTAACAAAAGGATTTTATTTGCCCACGTTGTTTAATATACCAGCCCAATAACACTTAACAAATTTAAATAATCATAAAATGAACAAAGAAGAAAAAGTAGAGGCGTTAAAATACGCAAAGAAAGTTTTACAGCAACATATTGAAAAACTTATGCAAGATGAATTGGTACAAACTTTTGGTTCATGCCCTACAGGCCAAGTAAGAAATGCACAGGGCCAATGCGTTGATAAAATTGACTAATCACAACAGGGGCGAAATTACAGCGGCAATAGTTTGGATAATGAACGTTGCCGCTCTTTTTGTTTATATATTAACGTATAGGGCAATTGATGAGTGGATTTCCAGGGTTTTATATTCGGGATCGTGTTTTTTCACTTTAGCTTATTGCGTAATAAATCTTCAAAGAAGAATAACTAAATTACAACTGAATTTGATAATATTCATTTTAGCTTCGCTTTCTGCTTATTATATTTTCCTGATAATATATTACCTTTGGACTATTGACAATTACAAATATAAAATAGGTGTATTTTTGCTAACTGAATTAATAACTATCTGCTTTGTGTTTATAAGTGGACTAAAACACGGCCTTTTTAATGATGCCAAAGATATGTTATGATTTTACGTATATTGCAATAGCGGCAATATTTGGATTTTTTATACTAAGGGGATACTACTATTATATTGATAAACAAGTCGGGGTTATAGTGAAACAGCCAGAAAAAGCTAACAAAAGCATAATTAAGATATTAGCGGCTGGTTTTACTGCCGCCTATGTAGTTTTGTTATTCCCTAATTCAAGAGAAACATTGGACTTTAAATTCTATCAATGGGATGTTCAATTATATGCAATAACAAAATCTTTAGTCTTTTTATGTGCATTAGGCTTTGGAGCTGTAACAGGTGGCACGTATTTAGCTAAGATAAAAGGAAAAACAGATGATTAGCGAAGTTGACGTTTACAAAATTGTAATAACAGCCATTAATGTACTCATACTATTATGGTTGCCATGTATGCTAGTATGGCATATATTACAAATGAAAAAATCCAAAAATCTTTCCTACGAATGGGTAGTGCAGTTATTATTTGTATTTTGTTTCTGCCTGGCACTTAATTGCGAAATCCCTGCTTTATGGGCTAGGGTTATTGCTTATTATAAAATGAAAATGACATTGCCCGAGGGGCTATACTTTTTAACAAGCTGGGATAGATGGGGCCATGTTTTATATTACGCTTTCTTTAGCTTAACAACAATAATAGTTACCAGAAAGCATGTGCCTAAAATTATAATGGATACATTGTCATGACCCATTTACGACCCGCATTAGATTTACTAATTATTTGCGTACTTTTGTGTTTAGGGTTTATATACTTTAACAGAAATAAATGAAAAAAGGATTTGTAAACGGCATCAAATACTCCGCAGTTTTGTGGGGGTTGATTTATTTAATGGTAAGGTAGGATGGATAAGCAAAAATTATTTAATGCGATCCGTAGCATAGCCAAAACACTTACACAAATTCAAGTTGATAGCGTAGATGCTATTTTAGAAAGTTGTGATAAGTGGGGTATAAAAGATTTGCGTTATATTTCCTATATTATAGCAACTGCATACCATGAAAGCCGATTAAAACCCATTGAAGAAATTGGTAAAGGCAAAGGTTACCCATACGGATCAAAGTTAGATATGGGCGGTGGGCCAAATAAGCGTGTTGCTTACAGTACACCAGATAAATTATTTTACGGCAGAGGGTTCGTTCAACTTACTTGGTTATGCAATTACAGGGCTTTTGCGCGGCTTTTAAATTTAGACCTAGTTAATAGACCTGAACTTGCATTACAACCCGACATAGCGGCTGAAATTATTGTATATGGCATGCTTAAAGGTATGTTTACCGGTCACAAACTTGCTGATAGCTTTAATGCAAAAGAAAACAATCCTGTTGAAGCGCGTTACATTGTTAACGGGCAAGACAAAGCAACTTTGATAGCTGGGTATTATTGGAAAATTTATAACGCGATAGTATGAAACATTTCTTCGATTACATAAAAGGTTTTGCCTTTAAAAACCTATTCGCTATATTTTTAGCATGGCAATTATTAAGACTATTAGAAATTAAGCCAGATTTGCGTGATATTATTGTTATACTACTTACATTGATAGTAAAACATTTTTACGATAGCAACACTACATCTGTTAAAAAAGATGAAACTATATCAAAGGCTTTAGATCAAGCGCAACAATTACCTGCGGTTAATAGTCCCGCTGCTACAACAGAGAGTGGAAACGTTACGGTCAATCAAACCAAAGAGACTAAGAAATAAAAAACCCAACACCGTTATGATGTTGGGTCGAAAAGGATCGAGAGCAGTTCTTACGGTATGCAGACAATCACGTTTATTCCACTCCCTTAAATACCTTTTGATAAGCAAACTCAACAACACCTAAGCCAAGAGTTACCCAGTTTAATTTGCCTGTGCTTAACCAACTTGCGGCAAACTTAGCGACACTTTCCCAAAGCCCATTCCATCCGTCATCTGTTACGGTACGTTCTATACGCCCTGCAAGCCTGTCAAGTCCTGCCTGAACTTCTGTTACATTGATGCCCAAAGAGTGCATTACGTGTAAGATAACGGCTTTAGCGATGTCCTCTGGCACGCCTATAGATTGAGATACTTCGGTTAGCAACGCCTGTTCACCTTTAGCGTATCCATTCTTAATAATTTGAGATAAGTTTACCCCCTTAATAATGGCATCCTGCTGATCTGGCGGTAAATTGTTGAAGTCATCTTTAGTGTGATTAAATAATCTTTCAAAAAAATGACCAATGCTGGCAACGATTGATTTTAAACTCATGGTTTTTTTAATTTAAATAATATAGTGTAACAAATTCAATTATTATGCCTATCCAAAATAGGTAGTGCGGTAAATTATAATGACCTGACATATTTCAATCTAATATAGTCAAATTTACCTCTATCCCGCACGTACTCGTAATGCGATGGCTGTATAAGTTCCATAGAAAAGTAAATTGTTATGGTGTATAATAGTCTAATCATTTTCGTAATGTTCTTTGCAGAAACACATGGCTAATAGGATAAATATTACCCTCATGGTTTTTTAACTTTAGCTGTATCAACAATCATTTGTTTGCGTACCTGTTCGTAAAAGGGTGTAAAGGAACTACTAAACCATTGAGTAGCCTGTTTGCTATCTATAAAATTTGCCCCTGCGTTTATTGCGCTGTCAAGTCTTAACACCTGTTTATCGGTTAAGGTGATTGTTACTTTTGATGGTAGCTTTTGCGCTGATGCTGATAAGCAAGCTATTAGTAATGCAACTGTGTAAATTGATTTTCTCATTCGAGTGTTTATTTATTTAGTGGGTTTTAAATCGTATTTGTTTATATAATCCCTTACTGCTTTCAAAACGTCAAGGTATGTTTCTGATTTAAGATTTGTTGCATCGTACAAGTCTGTAATATATTCTTCTACCTGCTTTAAGTCTTGATACGTTAAAATTGGTTCTGCCATAATATTAGTTGTTTGCTGCTGAAAATATAGCCATTTCGTTATAATCTATTTCTTTAGGCTCTGCTTGTAAACTTTTCTCGATATTCCCATTATCTAATATAGGATTAAATTGTTCTGTTGTAGCTTCCTTACACCCACATATAGTAGCTACTACTAAAGAGAGGGTTATAATTGATTTTTTCATATACTTAACATTGCGCTGATTGATGCTATTAGTAGGCATATTGTTAATAGTTTTTTCATGTTATTTAGTTATTACCGCTGTGCTATCGTTTATCCAGCGTAGTTGTGATTTTTTGACGTAAAGTATTAGGCTATCGGGGTTATTCCATTGCGGTTTACCCTCAATACGCAGCCACGCTTTATTAATCTTTTGGTCAGCTACAATAAAATACGTCGGAACCAGGCTTATTGAAGCGCCTATAAAATTCTTTTGTGTGGCTGAAGATGTTGCGGTAGTTGCTCCGTTTAATTTAAATGTACTTTTCGATTTACTCTGCCCCATAACGCCCAAAGACGCTAGTAAGAGGATGGTGGTTAGTGTTTTAGCTTTCATGGTTAATCTCTTTAAATGTTACTTCAACTTTTGAGCAACGCCAGTTAAACTTAGTTTTCCATTTACGCCAGGTAAGATTAGTACCCTCAATCATATAGGCAATACTTTGCTTTCTGGTATATGACATGCTTGGCTCAAAAAACCAATCTCTGCCGTTATCATGCCTTTGTATACACATCCATCTAACTGTTTTCATCTTTATCTTTTAATTTAACTAAGGGCTTTATGGATAACGGCTACAGCTATATCAGCAGGGTGCTTACTATACCTATCTATTGTTTTTAAATTGGGATAGGTAGCGTTTAATAGCGCCTGCAACGCCTCTAACAATTCAGGTGCAGCAGCTATTAGTTTGGCGTTGGCTTCGGCTTCGGTATCTTTAATTAGCTTGCCATGTTCCCAATTCGATTTTACAAATGCTTGTCCTATATCGGATTTCTTACCCTCTGATGATACATGTAAACCGTTTGCAGTCCACGGCCCCTGCGTGCCTTTAAACAGGCTCTTTATCTTTTCTTCGCTCATAATGTTTGTTGATTATACCAGTTTATAAATTCTATTACCTCATTATAAATCAATTTAATATCAAGGGTAACAAGTGAGTTTCTTACTTTAAGGCACTTTACAAATAGCGGGTATGCGGCGCTATTTCTAATTTCGTTTATCTTTTGAACTACAGGTATCAAATAATGCCAGCCTGTTTTAAACTTAAAATTACTTGTAAGCCATTCTGCTGTATGGGTATTGATTTTATACTCCATAAAGTTGCAAATCAGTATATACTCATCAGCGATCAGCTTGTTATTTTCTTCTATCAAAATCTTAATAAATTAATAGCTTGGGGTTAGGGGGTTAAACTTCCTTTAAGTTGGCAAGTGCGTGAAACATCTGCCAAATACATATAAATGATGTTAGAAGTCCACATGCACAAAATACAGATGCAAGCCTATAACCTCTTAGGTTTATGCCGTTACTTACAATTGTGGTTGTTCCCATTAGTATAGATATTGCGAAAACGGTAGTTATAATACCTACTGCGAACCCAATTATGGTTAATATTATTATTGTTAAATTTTTCATATCTCTTATAGTTTATGACTTTGTAGTTAATAGGGTGGGGCTGTAATTACCGAGAAATGGGTTACTTTAAAACCTCCCATAAAGCCTTGTATATTCCAATGGTCAGAACTTATAAAGTATGTCCCGAAAGAATACCCTTGAAATTCATCCCGCCTATCAACTACCCTTACCAGTACGCTGATACTATGTTTATGCTCTCGGCTAAACTTATCATCTGTATTAATTGGCGGTTTATCTGTTTCGGCATTTTGCCACTTTATTTCTCTCATAAATCATTTTCTCCTTTAGTTATTGCCCCCTTAATGAGGGTTAAATAAGATTGTATTCATCAATTGATATTTGTTGTTGAGTTTCCTTATCACAAATAGTACACTTTACTAGTCTGTAGTAAGTCCATTCACTTTGAGGTATTGGCTCTCTACGATATTTCGGATCAAATACACCTTTAGTATCAATCAATAATTTTGGCAAATCCTTACGCAAAATATAATTATGCTCCTTACATTCAGACTTAGCTGTGCTGTACTCAACTGTTACTATGCGCTCATAGGTAAATGTTTCTTCGCACATACCGCATTCAATTTCGCCATCGTCTGAAAATTCCCAACTATCAGATTGTTCATTTCCGCAATAAGGACAAACAATTTCCTTCGTGTATTCGTGGTCAATGTTATTTTTCATATCTTATCATATTTTAATAGCCTCCACAGCCGTTAGTTGAGAAGGGTGTTAATCTTCATCGTTACTTACTGGAAACATAATAGTACCAACTAACGGTGTAAAGGCAGACTTTTGCCATTCATCACTAATTAGTCCATGTTTAGAATGGTCAGACGGTAAAGCCGTACCTGCAAAATCTTCTCCATGATGCTCACCATTAGTAAGAACAATTAGTTTTTTGTTAATGTTAGATTGAACCCACATTGGTTTACTCCAATCTATTTTTTCAGTTGTTGTTATCGGGTTATATGTTTTCATGGTGTATAATTAATAGTCTAGTTTGAAATATTTGTTATCAATAAAATTCCATTCATGCTTATTATCAACCGACATGATATTACCAACTTCGGGACATACTGCAATAATTGTATCATTTTCAGATAAATCATCTTTGGTTAAAAAGAAAGGCAAATCTTCAAATGTTATAGGTAGTTTAGTTTTCCCGCAATAAAACTTATAAGTTGGCTTATCTTGCGCCATATCTTTTAATGTTTTATAGCCCTGATAGTCAATATTCCCATTTGTATAATAACACACAAACTTGCTATCTTTTATTACAACAAAGAAATGAAACCTATCCTTGTCGCCAACTTCATTTCCGTATATTCCATTCCATACACTTGCCTTTAACCAATTAATTGAGCCTGTTAGAGTTTCCGCTCTTTCTAAAATTGGCACTAAATCGTAGTTTTTCATAATCTTTATTTGTTTTACCCCCGCTGGGTTATTTGGTTACAGGGTCAATTGTTTTAGGTACAGTTAGTGCGTGTAATTCAACATCAACCCGCTTGCCACCGTATTCGTTAAATATTACAACCATATTTTCTTTACCCTCTTTTTGGCGTTTAATATTAAATGCTCTAAATGCAGACTTTAAAGAATACACATTATTAGGGTATTCGGTTATTACATCGCCAACGTTAATTAGCTTATCGAATTTGTACTTAGCGTTTCCGTGTTTTTTCATGTTATAATTAATTGATGAAGCAAATCTAAAACATATAAATCATATATCCTAATGTTATTTGAAAATAAATTTAAAATATTTTTAAAATAAATTTGCACATATCAAACCAACTCCTTACATTTGTTCTGTCAAAAGAATTTAAAAGGAATTATTATGAAAATTAGATTTAACACCGCAACCTTTTCGTTTACTTATAACGATGCCTTGTATATGGTGTCTTATGAAATGTACCCTCACTATCAATATCAAATAATTGTCGCCAGTGAAATTGATGAGCAACCTTTATCTACTGAATTGGTAGGTCAATTAGAAACCACTCACCCAACGCATTTTAATGCCTTTAGAAAACTTGAAGAAGTATTAAAAGAATTGGGCAGAATCTAACCCCCCTATTCACCCATTTACACCATCAAAAGGAAAACAGATTATGAAAAAATTGTTTATTGATTTGTTCTGCGGATCGTCATCATTTAAAGCAGAGGCTGAATTAGCGGGGTTTGAATATTTCGGTGTTGATTGGGAAAAATATGAAAATGTTAATTTAGTTATTGATATTGGAAAATTAACGATTAATGATTTACCTTATTTAAGTCAATACGATAATGTACATATACATGCAAGCCCCGATTGCAAAACCTATTCAATAGCCGCAATTAGTACACATAGAGATAATGGCAAACCTAAAACATGGTATGCTAAAAAGTGTGATGAGGTTAATATGCACTTTATCAATTTAATAAAGCAAATAGAAAAGACTAATTGGAATATTACCTACTCAATAGAAAATCCACGTGGTTATATGCGCAAAATGGATTTTGTTCAGGATTTATCATGTCATACTATTTGGTATTGCCAATATGGTGATGATCGGGCAAAGCCTACTGATATATGGACTAATCTAAATTGGACACCACGCCCTGTGTGCCATAACGGTAATAAAAATTGTCATCATGCACCTGCTCCACGTGGTAGTAAAACGGGTACACAGGGGCGAAAAGGAAGTTATGAGCGTTCTAAAATACCGAATGAATTATGCCGGGAATTAATATCTTGTATTTAACCCCCACCAAACAGTATGAAAACTTTAAACTTAAATAAATGTACAACCCGCACTTAGATAAATTAACCGAGAGATTTCCAGATTTAAACATTGTTTCCTTAAGCGACTATGGTGCTAATATCTACTTAGATAATTTGGTAGTTACGGTATATTGGGGTAAAAAGAAAAAATATGGGTTAAGCAATGGTAAATGGTTTGAATATGATTTGTTAGATGATTTCTTTGAAGTATTGGACGGATTTATAAAACCTAAAGTTGCAAAAGTTATTGATGTGCCTATTGATAATGGAACTCAAAAATGTATTGAACATTTACTTAAAAAGATTGAATACGGTAAAAAGAATAATATGCCCACTACTAATATTGTAATGATGCAAACACTTTGCGAAGAATTTAAACAGTATATATAAACTTAAAATAAATATATGTCAGACGTAATACAAATTCAAGAAAAGCAACTACCTGTAATTCAGGAACTATATGCAAACCCAGCGTTGGCATTAGCGCAAGATCAGGTATCGGTTATACTTAATCAACCACCACCCGCCAATTGGGTTAAAAAACACCCCTATATTGACAATTACCTATACCTGCCTATTGACAAAACAGAGTTTTTACTACGTAAACTATTTAAGAAAAGCCGTATCGAAATATTGCGTGAGGGAACAGCATTTAATGGCGTATATGTAGTTGTAAGGGTTTGGTATCAAGATATTATTTCAGGTGAAATGGAATATCACGACGGCATCGGTTCAATTCACTTGCAGGTAAAAAAGGGTTCGTCCCCTGCTGATTTAGCCAATATAAACAACGGTGCTTTATCTATGGCGTTTGGCACTGCAAAAAGTATAGCTATAAAAGATGCTTGTGACCACTTGGGTAAAATATTTGGTGCCGACCTTAACCGAAAAGATACTATTGGGTTTTCTTTTGATACTAAATTAGAAGAAGTTGCACATACAAAAGAAGAAGAACGTTTGGCAAAGCTAATTGAAAAAGCAAAAGACCGCGAAACTTTAGAAACATTAAAAACTCACTTATCCGAAAAACTACAATCACAATTTGATGCAAAATGGAAAGAGTTGAAATAGAAAAAATCGCTAATAGCTTTAAAATAAGGTGTAGCGCAATATATGATATATGCTTAGGTACTATTGGGCTGACTGAAAAACAAGAAATCAGGCACGCTGAATTAGCTGCAAGGCACAATGGCGAGGGTAAACCATTAACTGCAAATATGATTGCTGAATTAAATATTTTAATAGATAAAAAGCAAAACCCCGAACTACCCGAAACTGCTAAAACCTATTGTAAAAAATGGTTAAAGGAATACCTTTATAAAAGGCGAAAAGATATAAAATCAAAGTATATTGATAAG
>Ga0247805_1000794_pt1 | contig 15787 bp, 11 predicted proteins | sample UWRJL044104R1_FD_180930 | JGI IMG/M metagenome (GOLD analysis project Ga0247805, IMG submission 180930) | Plant litter microbial communities from Arlington Agricultural Research Station in Wisconsin, United States - UWRJ-L044-104R-1 | ecosystem: Environmental > Terrestrial > Plant litter >... | reverse complement strand
TCATTTGTTTTACGGGTATTCAATTAGCTGGGATGAACTACAGTTATTGACTATGGAATGACATCTGGTTATTTAAAAATCACGCATCCATAGATTTCATGAATTATTATGATATTTTTAACAAAAAAACATTGGCAACGACCAGCATGTTTAAACCATAAACCAAATACATATCCCTATGAAAAGACTATCCCTGATTTGCGGCGTAATGCTTTTATTTTTTGCCAGCTGTGCTGAGAAAATTGACGGCAGCTCTGAAGCCGCATTTAAGGCCTCGACAGAAAAGATCAAAAACAAGCTGAATAAAGCAGAACAAAATAAATTTGATGTAGCCATGCGGGTGATTATAGCATCGGCAATGAAACATAAGTTTGACAACGCGGCTGCAGACCAGGGCAAATCCTTTGATGAAATTACAAGGCAAATGGTAAGCGGCAAAAGTTATGGAGACCTGACCGAAATGGCGGAAGAGTTTATCAGGACAGACCATCAACATAAAATTGACGAACTGAAAAAAGATATGGTAGATTTAACTGCCAGAAAAGCTCAGGAACTTGCCCTAAAAAAGCAACTGGACATGCTGAAAGGCCGATTGCTTAAGATTGACCTGATCAATGGCGAGCCGACAATTTTTGCTGAATTTAAGAACCTGTCCAAAGATACCCTGTACCGTTTTACCTGTTCGGTTTATTTGAAAACGGATTCGGGTAAATATATCACCTCTTCGACCTCAAATTCGCATACCGGAAAAAATAGCGCTTTGGGTACGGTAAATCCCAATGACACTTTTGTCGCGACTGCCGGTATCAGCCAGAATGTGATGAAAGATTATCCTCAGGTTCCATGGAAAACCCTAAAATATCCAGTTGACAGTTTAACTTATTACCACCTGATTGCAGGGGGCATGACCAAGCAACTGCGGATGTATGAACAGGTATATGATCTGGATGAAGTGAAATGGGAATACTGGGACGAGCAAAAACTGAATGAGATGACCGCAGCATTGAAAAAGCTACAGGCTTTTAAGCCGACCCTAGATGATCTCGAAATCAAGAAATAAAAGCGTATAACTCCGGTGTCATCAACCGGATCATCGTAGTTAACATCATTTCGATCCTACAGTGTCATCCTGAAATAAATTCAGGATGACATATTGTATCACTACTGGTATTTATTGACGTAATCTTGTAAGCCGCCTCGCATACCAACGCCTACTGCTTCAAATTTCCATTCTCCATTGCGTCTGTAAATGCGGCCAAATTCGACTGCAGTTTCAATAGAAAAATCTTCTTCAAGCTCATATTTCATAATTTCGACGCCATCGGTATCAACAATACGTACGAATGAATTTTTGACCTGACCAAAGTTTTGCCTTCTGTTATTGGCTTCATGAATGGTTACCACAATGCAAAGCTCAGAAACTTGCGGGTTAACGATAGACAGGTCGACATTGATTGCTTCGTCATCCCCATCTCCTTCGCCGGTCAGGTTATCACCGGTATGTACCAGTGCTCCGTCAGGCGAGCTCAAATTGTTGTAAAAAACAAAGTATTCGTCTGCAATCAATTTTTTATGCTCACCCAGCATAAATACAGATGCATCGAGGTCAAAATCGGCCCCGCTTAATGAACTGTTGGTATCCCAACCTAATCCTATAGTGAATTTAGGGGCTTTGAGGTTTTCACGCTGCCCTTTTTGTAAGTTAATAGCCATGTTGTTTATTTGTGCTAATTATATAAAAAGTATCTGCTAATTTAACGATGCCATGTCAATTACAAACCGATAATGTACATCACCTGTCAGGGTGCGCTCATAAGCTTCGTTGATCTGATCGATGTTAATCAATTCTATGTCAGAGGTGATGTTATGTTCAGCACAGTAATCCAGCATTTCCTGGGTTTCTTTAATACCGCCAACCAACGAGCCAACCAGACTTCTGCGACCACCGATTAAACGGGATGCAGATACAGCCGATGGTGTAGGTGGAACCCCAAGGAGTACCATCACACCATTGGTACGCAGCAGGGCCAGATAGTCATTGTAATCGTGCTCTGCCGAAACGGTGTCGATAATGAAATTGAAGCTACTTTTCAATCTGTCCATATTTTCCTTTTCGGTGGTGAGTTCAAAATGATGCGCTCCCAATTCCTGTGCATCCTTTTCCTTGCTTTTAGAGCGACTTAAAACGGTAACTTCGGCACCCATAGATGCGGCAATTTTAACGGCCATATGCCCTAATCCGCCTAGTCCAACTACAGCAACCTTATCGCCAGCTTTAACGTTCCAATGTTTTAAAGGCGAATATGTAGTAATGCCAGCACATAATAATGGTGCTACTTTTTCTAAAGGAAGTTTATCAGATACGCTCAATACAAATTTCTGAGTAACGACAATGTGTGAGGAATACCCCCCGTAAGTGATGGTTTTCTTGTCTTGTAAGCGGGAATTATAGGTTTGTGACGATCCATTTTCACAGTATTGTTCAAGATGTTCTTCGCAGTTCTGGCAATGTCCGCAAGAATCCACAAAACAACCCACACCTACCGTATCGCCAATTTTAAAACGGCTTACATTTTGTCCCACACGGGTTACTTTACCTACAATTTCATGACCTGGCACAACCGGGTACATGGTGCCACCCCATTCATTTCTGGCGGTGTGGATATCGGAGTGGCATACGCCACAATATAAGATCTTGATTTCGACATCATCCGCTCCCGGTTCGCGACGATTAAGTTGAAAGGGAGCCAATGGTTTTTCTGCACTTTGCGCAGCATAAGATTTTACTGTTGTCATTTTTCAAGTATTAATGTGATAACAAATGTAAAACAATAATTATGCGCAGATGTTTAGCAACATTAGTTTTACTTTGCTTGCTTAAATTATTGCAAACAGCTGATTAATCCAAATACCAGTGTGCAGACTGATTTGTTGCCGGCAAAGGCTGTTCTGCCAGTTCAAGAAGCGTACTCTCGATCATTTCACTCATGGCATTTAAGGCCAAATCATTTGGCTCAGTACCAAAAGGATCAGCAATTTCATCTGCGATAGCTTCCAGGGCAACAAAGGTATAGGCAATGAAAATGACAATAAACGGGGTTATCCAGCCCAGGCTGTCAACGAAACCAAAAGGTAACAAAAAACAATACAAATATACCGTGCGGTGTAACAAAACCCGGTAGGTGTATGGAATTGGCGTTGAAGCAATTCTTTCACAGCCCCCAACAATGTCTGATAGTTTATTGAAGTTTTCATCAAAAGAAGTCTGTATAATGGTATCGATATGCCCCTTTGTACGCGCCTCTTGTACCCATAATCCCATTTGTTTCATGATCATGATGGGTTTAAACCTGGCTAACTTCAAGCTACCAGCCAAATCAGGGCCGAGTCTTTTCTGGAGATCTGCTACAGGATCTGTATGCCTGAGCTGATGTTTTAAAGCATAGGTAAAAGCAATCAGGTAATTGATGAAAGTTTTAATCTCTTTGCTGTCTTTCGGATAAGCAGTCAAAGTCAGCGCTTGCCGTGCCAGCGACCGCGTATCGTTAAGCAGAGCTCCCCATAGTTTGCGGCCCTCCCAGAACCGATCGTAACTCACTGTATTCCTAAAGCCCAGAAATAAGGCCAGCGCAACGCCAAATATGGTAAAAGGTGCCGGGTTGAGTGCTACTTTATAATCAAATATTTTACCTTTCAGAAATACAATGGCCACAGATAACAGGAAGAGCAGGATTAAACGGGGAAGGATTTGTGGCAATACAGATCCCTTCCAGATGAAGAGCATTTTAAACCAATTTTCGTTCTTTCTAATAATCATAACCTTGATCAATTCAGGTAAGCGCAACAAAGTAAGACAGAATTATTGAGTTTGTTAAGGAATACTCAGAATAACTTTTGCCAGTTTGATGGTGGCTTCGGTACCGGTATGTTTACCCGGCTCGTCAGATAGCTTTACCACTTCGGTCCATTCACCATCTTTAGGTTGTGCCTCGGTCATTTTAATCACGATGTTCATAGCTTTGGGCCCGGCATCATTGGTAAAATTGGTACCAATGCCAAATGACATGCCAACCCTATTACGGCAGTACCTAGCTATGCGGGCAACTTTTTCATAATCCAGTCCATCAGAAAAGATGATGGTCTTGCTTTTTGGATCTATGCCCATGTGTTCATAATGTGCGATGACCTGATCTGCAAAATCCAGGGGATCACCACTGTCATGTCTTACACCATCAAAGAGTTTAGAGAACATTTTATCAAACTGCCGGAAGAATACATCAGTGGTATAGGTGTCCGACAGCGCGATTCCGAGATCACCGCGATACACCTGCACCCAGTGCTCCAGTCCCATGGCATTGGCCATTTTAAAACCATACTGTGCAGCATGAAACATAAACCATTCATGTGCGTGGGTGCCAATTGGCTTGGTTTGGTGCAACATAGCCAGGTGTACATTGCTGGTACCGATAAAAGAGCCCGCACCATAATCCGTTAAAGCCTGTAATACCAGGCGTTGAACCTGATACGAATGACGCCTGCGTGTACCGAACTCTGCTACAGTGATGCCAAGTTCCCGGTATTTCTCAATTTTCTCCCGGGTTCTGTCCACAACCTCTTCATTGCTGATGCGTTCTGCATGATTCATTGTATAAAAAAGTTCACAGATCAGGCTCATCAGCGGAACTTCCCATAAAATGGTTCGATACCATAAACCTTCAATGTGTACAATGAGTTCTTCTCCCGTTTGTTCGATATGCACTTCATCGGAATTGAAACGGTAACCCGCTAAAAAATCCAGGTATACCGGATCCAGATAAGGACAGGTAACCTTCAGAAATTGTTTTTCTTCTTTACTGAGTTTGAGCAGTGCCATGTCATTAACCGCCTGTCGAAGTGCGGCAGAAAAGCCCCCCGGGAAAGCATGTTTACCACGGTTGATGAACTTATATTTTGCCTTAGCAGCAGGGAATAAACGAATTACGCCCTGCTGCATCGTGATTTTGTAAAAGTCGTTGTCGAGAATTGAAGATATCAGGGCCTTCGGCGTAGTTTGCATAAGCGTCTATTAGGTTCTTTGAAGATAAAAAGTATATCCATGTAAACAAAGAATGTGCCCAAAGCAATTTCATTCGGGTATCTTCTATTGCTGATTCCTGAACAACAGAAAAGCAATGATTAAGGTGATGATGACATTAAATCCCTGTGCAATCAGGAAAGCATAAAATGGCGTTTTACTGTTTTTGCCAAAAAGCTCTTTAAAATTGGTCTCCAGACCAATGCTGGTAAATGCCAGGGCGAACCATAATCCCTGCAGGTTCTTTAAGCTGCCTTTTACCTGGACATTGGTTTCCGGACTGATAAAAAATGAAAACAAGAGGGATGCTGCGATAAAACCGAGTACAAATTTTGGAAAGCGTTCCCAGATTACCTTGAGTGTAGGTTTGGTAGCTTTATCCTGTCCCGCGGGATGTTTGGTATAAGTCCAGTACACAGAAATCGCAAATGCAGCGATACCGAGCAATACATTCTGTGAAAACTTGACGATGGTACTGATTTTCAGGGCTTCCTCTCCGACCAGACTGCCGGAGGCTACCACCGCACCCGTGGTATCAATACTGCCACCAAGCCAGGCACCGGTAACTGCCTGTGGGAAATTGAAATAATGGGCAATGTAAGGCATAAAGATCATCATCGGAATTGCGGTGATGAGGACCATAGAAATGACATAAGAAAGCTTTTTGGAATCGCCTTTAATGGCTCCTGAAGTTGCGATGGCAGCAGATACACCACAAATAGAAACTGCACTGGAAATCATCATGGTCAGTTCATCGTCTACCTTCAGCTTTTTGCATAACCAGAAGGCAAAATACCAAACAGACAAAACGACGACCAACGCCTGAATGAGTCCCAATGAACCGGCTTTAAGTACATCGGCAAAAATGACGGTTGTGCCCAGCAGTACCAATCCGATCTTAACAAAAAGTTCGGTAGACAGTGCAGATTTAAACCAGTCTGGCAGTTTAAAAAAATTGCTGATGAACAAGCCGATCCCCAGACTGAAGATCACCGCTTCGAGGTTTAAAGACTTCACCTGGCTGTTACCAGCAAGTATGAGTGCAATAATGGTCAGTGCATATACCGCGGGAAAAGTAAATAATGCATTTTTGATAGACTTTCCGGTCAATACCGCACCTAAGATTGCGATAAAGATGGTAAATATAAACTGAATGATGATGTGCTCAAAATTACGGAATGACAACACGTTACTGAACAGATCTGAAGTATTGGTCCAGCTGAAGCCTGGCACAGGAAATAGCATCCCGGACAGTGATAGGACAATGGTTAACCCACCCAGGATGACGACCGCCCAATCCTCGTGAATGCTTAATTTTTTAATTGTTGACATGGAGTTAATTTGTAAGTATTTTTGGTTTAGGGTATTTGAATCGAGAATATATCTTTTAAAGCTCTTTTAGCAGCATGATAGCCGCACATGCCATGGACGCCACCACCGGGAGGTGTAGATGAAGAACAAATATATAATCCTTTGGCAGAAGTACGATATGGAGAACTTCGGAGTGCTGGTCGCGTAAAAATCTGTCCGATGTCGATAACGCCGCCATTGATGTCGCCACCAATATAATTTGGGTTGTAAGCTTCAATCTGAGCGGTATTCATGGTCCGTCTGGCTAAAATCCGATCCTTAAATCCTGGCGCGAAACGTTCCACCTGTTGTTCAATGATGTGGGTCATGTCTTTTGTTGATCCGGCAGGTACATGACAGTACGCCCATGCCGTATGTTTTCCTGCTGGTGCACGGCTGTCATCAAACAAACTTTGCTGAGCCAGCAATACAAAGGGCTTCTCTGCATGTTTACCTTGCCAGCTCAACTGCTCTGACAAGGCAATTTCGGCTATGGTATTACCTAGGTGTACTGTACCGGCTTTACTGGCTTCGGGGTTGCTGAATGGAACCTGTCCGTCCAGAGCCCAGTCGATTTTGAAAACCCCTACTCCGTACCGGTACCGCTCCAATTGCCATTTGTAAATGCTGGAAAATTTATGTCCGGCAATCTGGAGCAGTTGTTTAGGTGTTACATCAAACAAAACGGTTTTTGCTGTAGGCAGTTCGTCCAGTGATTTAATATAGCGACCACTTTCAATTTTACCACCAAGGGAAATGAAATAAGAAGCCAGGGCGTTGGCAATTTCCTTTGAGCCACCTATGGGTATCGGCCATCCTTTAAGGTGGGCAGCAGTCATGAGTACCAAACCTATGGCCGAGGTACTTAAATTGGTTAAAGGCTGTATGGAATGTGCGGCCATGCCTGCCCACAGGCCTTTTGCGGCTTTGGTTTTAAAGCGCTTGGCCAGGTAGCTGGCAGAGGTTAGTGCGTTTAGTCCAAACTTAGCCATAGCAACCGGGTGTTTCGGAAAATGCAAAGGCCCGAGCACGTCGGCTGCAATGTTTGGCCAGTCGCGAACCAGTGGTTCAAATAAGTTGAGGTAAGTTTGCTGATCTGCACCAAGTGCTGCAGCCGTTTCGGCAAGAGATGATTTTAACACTGCTGCCGTACCATCATCAAAGGGATGTGCCGCAGCGATATCCGAAAACGCATAATGCAATCCATGTTGCTCCAGTGGCAATGTATTGAAAAAAGGCGAACCAATTGCCAGGGGGTGAATTGCGGAGCAAATGTCATGTACAAAACCTGGCAGGGTAAGCTCAGCCGATCTTAAACCACCCCCAATTTCAGCTTTTCCTTCGATAAGCAATACCGAAAGACCTTGTTGTTGCATGGCAATTGCTGCGGCAAGGCCGTTTGGGCCTGAGCCGACTACTACCGCGTCGAAATCTGTTTTTTCTAAAATCATATTTTTAGGGCTGCGCATCGTTTGCTTGTGAAGGTAGGAAATGTAATGGATATTTCTTTTTTGAGCGGTCTAATATCACCTCGATGCTGTCGTGAAATTCATTAGTCCCTTTAAGTACAATCCGGTCTGGGCCTGGTCTGCTGAACTGCAATACCTGTCGTTGAGCCCGATTGTGTTTGTTCTTATTCTGAAGATATAAAATGTGGTTCAACGTATCTGCCCGATAAAAATACCATTGCCTGCCAGCCATACCAGATGCTTCCCAGGTAATATTGAGGTCTCTTTGATCCGGACCGGACTTTTTACGTTTATGAGATTTTCCATACCTGCGGACATCTCCTTTCCAGTCAAAATGCCACTTACCATCATAAACTTCCTCGTCCCGCGGGTAACTGCCAGCTGCAAACATTTCAATATGTTGGGGGCGATTGGCCACCTGGTAACTGAAGGATGACCAGTTTTCAAAAGTTGCATTTTGCCACCTGATGGAATCCAGAGGTGAATATGGGAGTACCTGATGGTTTAGCTTAAACTGCGTTACATGGTAGAAACCTTTGGCTCCGGCAAGTCCCGGTGTATTGGGAATTTTATAGAAATCATTGTGGGTATATCCATAAACTTCATAAATAAAAAACAGCACTACAAATATAAAATTGGCCGTGTATTTAATTAGCCATCGGGTATATCTTTGCCATTTTATATTGAATTTAGGATAGTAATACCGGATTTTTGTGTCACGCTCCTTAATGATGAGGTTCCAGATCCCGGGGATGTCATACCAGATGATGAAAGCAGAAAGCATGGCCATACAGGCACTGGGTACTTGTTCGCCAATGTCATAAGCGTGATTGGATATAGCAATGTTCCCGAAAACGACGAAGGTAATGATTGCACCAATGCCGGTTGTACGTCTGAAGAGCAGTAAAAATCCACCGATAAATTCAGCAAATCCGAGAAAGACCTCATATCTGGGCACCACACTAATGGCTTCCCAGTACAGTCGTTTTGCGAAGAAGTCAATCAGCTCGGTATTCCATAAACCTTCATTTTGTACAGGCATTTGCATGACAAACAGTTTTTTATAACCCCAACCGATTCCTGCATAGGCTACCCTATAGCGAGCCAATACCCGCAGCCAGTAGTATAGCTTATCATAATGCGTTCGGTTTACATCCAGCTTTTTCCAGACAAAAGCACCAAGTACTGCAATGAGCAATACGAGTGGCAGATTGACATAACTTGCCGGACCAAAAAAGCCACTTTCAGAAAAGACATTGATGAATTGTGGATTGAAAAATGCGACCACCTCAGTTAGGTGGCGGTAATTCAGGTTGGGGTAATCAAAATGATAAATCATTTGATAAAAGCCAACATCAAGCGGGATGCAAAAGACACCAAAAAAGATAAATGCAATGCGGAAAGCTGTCTTTTCTGTTTCGCTCCAATCGTGCCTGCAATGGTATACTCCTGGCTGATCTGCCGGATCCGCGGCTATTACGGTTAATTCTTCTGCCATGTGATTTAATTTTCGGATAGTAACGGATATGTTTTATCACGTTTATCCAGTACAACGTAAATGGAATCTTGCTGGTCATTTTTGCCCCAGAGCACAATTCTGGAAGGAATGGGTCTGGCGTAGTTCAGGTCAAATTTATGCGCCTGGTAGACTTTGTTCTTATTTTGTAAGTGAAGGATGTGGGCTAGCGTATCGGCTTCATAGTAATAATGCCTTCGCCCTCCACCTGTACCTGCAGATTCAAAGGTTCTGTCGACGTCTTTATATTGTTTTCCCCTTCCTGCCTCGCCATGGATCATAAAGGTATTGAAAACACTAAAAGAAAGGGTCGACCATTTTTCGAAGGTTACATTTTGCCATCTTATGGAATCTGTACCTGCACACGGTATGGTACGGCCATTTAATTTAAATTCACTGACGCGGTATGAGCCCTGTGACTTTGCCAGTCCTGGTCTGGAAGGAACTTTATAAGAATCGAATTTATAATTCTGCCAATGCAGGTAGGCACTGGTGATAAAGAAAAACCCAAAGATAAGCATCTTCAAAGCCAGGCGGCTCCACCGTTCCCAGGGCCTGGCAAAAGGATATTGGTAAACTGGAAACTGGGTGTCTTTTTCCTGAACAATTAATTTCCATATTGCGGGCAGGTATGCCCAAAGTACAAAAGCACCACCCAATGCGTAAAAGGCTGCAGCTAAATGAATACCGCCATCATATGCATGGTTAGCAATGGCAATATTTCCGATCATGGCAATGGCCAATGCTGCGCCGAAAGCCCGCGTTGGTCTGAAAAATAGAAAAAGCATGATCAGCAATTCTGCGAGGCCTGCAAATATTTCGTATTTGTGTACAAAACTAAATTGAATCCAATACAGTTTCTGTGCCGTAAAGTCGCCAAATGGTGTATTCAACTGGGTATAGGCCAGCGCCGGCATTTGCGTTGGAAAAACCTTGGAAAAGGTAAGGCCCTGCAATTGAATCAGCATGGCATAGCTGACCATAACGGTTAAAAAGTAGTACATTCCTCGGTAATGCTTTCTTTTCCTGTCCACGAAGGTCCAGATGAGCCCCGCGACAAGGCCAATCACCAGGGCCAAACCCCAATTGACATAACTCGCTAAGCCGAATTCGCCACCTGGCACATCAATTTTTAACAAAGAAGATTTGGTAGCTGGTATGGCACCGATATCACCGGCACCGGCGAACTTTTGATTGAGCTTAATCGGGTTAAAAGACGAGCCACTTAGTTTCCCAATGTCCCTGATGTGAAGGTGTTTCCAGTCTGTACTGAACCATTGTTTGTAATAATCGCTGGTTAGCGGTACGATGAGCAGGAAGAAGAAAATGAACGCCACCCTGAAGCTGTACTTCTCATATCCTTTCCAATCAGAATACTGCTTGTAAATACCCCTTTGATTTATGATTTCCTGAGCCATAATCCTACAGTTTAATGGGTTTTCTGCGACCTTCTAAAAGCATATATTTTCTATTGATTTTTTCAAGTACCGCGTATACTGAATCTTTTTTTTCATTCACACCATTTAAGATAATGGTTGAATCGTTAGGCCTTTGATAGCTTAAACGATAGCGTTCGCTGCTGTATTTTTTATTTTTATTGATCAGGCTGATCAGATGTCTGGTGCTATCCTGTTCGTAGGAAAAGTAACGCCTGTCGCCAACCCCGGCAGATTCATAATTGCGATCCAGATCATCTGCATGAAATCCATCTCCTCTGCTCCGATCAATGTCAATGTGTCTGGCGGTTTTTATACTGATTGTGGCCCATTTTTCAAATACCACATTTTGCCAGCGCGTCGTATCCACATCAGAATACGGAAGTATTCGTCCGTTTAAGCGAAACTCACGTACATTGTAAAACCCATATGCTTTGGATAAGCCAGGCCTCTGGGGAATTTTATAGGCTGCGTTGTGATAATTGGCGTAAGTGCTGATGGCGAGTCCGAGTAAAAATACCACGAAGGTAATTTGAAATGCCGACTTCAACTTTGCGCAACGCTGATCCAGTGAAAGCCGGAATGGATTGGCCAGGGTATATCGTTGTAATACCAGTAGGTTGTAAAGCCTGGGCAGGTCATAAATAAATAAGAAGAGGGCAATGACAGTAAGATAAGCAGTGTATACCTGTTCTCCGATCTGGTAGGCCAGGTTGGCACCAAAAGCGTTTCCGATAAACCCAATGATGATGCCGGCTCCAAATGTTGTGGTCCTCCTGAATAGCAACAGCAAACCGGCAAAAACCTCTACGGCACCAAGAAAAGATTCATAAGGTTGCGCAATGCCCAGGGTATGGAAATAGATTTTCCAGGGTAAAAAATCACCGTAATTGGTATGTAGATTACTTAAGGAAGGATATGGCATCTGTAAAGGGAACAATTTGATCAGGCCATAGGCGATGACCCCGGCAGCCAGTCGGTAGCGCAATATAGCACGTAAGAGGTAATAGATTTTATTGTCGTCAGGTTCGGTCTTTTTTGGCACAAAACTGTAAGCCACAGTTGCCAGTAAGGCAATCAATGCGGCAATGGCCCAGTTGGCGTAACCTGTAAAGGAGAAAAATACAGGAGTATACCTGGTTAAACTAAACAGGTCGTAAAAGTTGAGCGCTGACCATTTGATGGAAAACAGTTCGCGATAGAACTTCCAGTCGAGCGGCACAACCTGTATGATGAAATAAAAGGTAAAAAAACGAAGCAGTAATTTCTGATTCTTGGTCCAGTGTGGATCATTGGTATTAAAGAAACTCATATCCTATGCTTTAATCTTGCTTTGAAATTTGATTAGTTGCCCGCATAACCCGGGTTCTGCTCCAGGCTATGATCCAATTGTATTTGTGTGATGGGAATGGGAAAAAGGTATTCGTAGTCGGCCACTTTAGTATTTTGATCCAGTGCTTCCAAGACCGTTTTTGCCCTCCCGGTCCTTGCCAGATCAAACCAGCGGTGTGCTTCGAAAGCGAATTCCAGTCGGCGCTCATTTTCTATAGCCAGAAGGATGTCGTTTTTGGTTGTGGCGGCGGATGGAGCAAGCTCTGCGCGTTCACGGACTTTGTTCAAATCGTACAGGGCACCGGTACTTGCCGACAGGTTCTCTAACTGTGCCCGGGCTTCTGCCCTGATCAGATATAATTCTGCAATCCTGAGAATATATGCAGGATCGGTAGCAGGTAACCGGTAATATAAATTACCAAACCAAATGGTTGTTCCACCCTGGGTTACACTACCGATCAGCGCTTTACGCCCGCCAGATACATTGGGATCGTTGAGTAACTGCACAAAGCGGTCGTTTGGTGCGTAGCGGTACGTTCCGCCATTTGTTGGGTGTTGCATTTGCGCACGAATGGCGCTTGGGTTAATCGCGCTGTATTCCAATTCAAAAACTGATTCTGAGGTACCTACCGCGTTTCCTGCAAACCAGGCACTATAGGGCTTGATGAGTGTATAGTCAGCAGAAAGATTGATCAGTTTGCTGGCATATTCTTCTGCCAGTGCCCATTGTTTTCGGTACAGGTGTAACCTGGCGCGCAAAGCCCATACAGTACGTTTGGTTGCCCTGATGCGGTTCAGGGTATTGGGTAATAAAGTTTCTGCATCTTCCAGATCTTTCAATACCTGGTCGTACGTCTGATCTAGGGTGCTTCTTTTAACCGCAGGCCGTTGCTCCAGTGAAGTTGTGGGTTCCAGGATAATCTGCACGCCTCCCCAGGCCCGGGCCAGATCGAAATAAGCCAGTGCCCTGATCAATTTTGCTTCTCCAACGTACTGGTCTTTCAATTGTTGGGTAAGCGATGGGTCCTGCACTTTAGGTACCTTAGTGATCACATTGTTAGCCCTGTTGATGGTGATATAAATGGCGGACCAGGCGGTGTTAAAATTGGTGTCATCTGCTCTGAAGTTTACATTAACCAAATTGGCTGCGCCACCAGTGGTTAAATTTTTAATATCACCGCTCGGAAAATAGCCCAGGGTAACATAACCTTCGCCATAATAACCTGCAGATGCCAATTGTCTATACACCCCTCTCAAAGCAGTTTCACTGGATCCTTTGTCAAAAATTGGATTTTCATCAGATACTGCATTCACCGGCTCAATGTTCAAGAATTTCTTGCATGAACTGATGGAGATGCTGATGATTAATAAGCTCAGTATCGTATGTTTAAGTGTTTTCATGAGTAATAAATTTTAAAGTGTAAGATTTAGGCCAAGCTGAATGGTTCTGGGTTGCGGAGGAGTTCCATAATCGTAGCCCTGGATATTTCCGGTTCCTAAATTTGACTCTGGGTCTGCACCGGTATATCTGGTAAACAACAATAAATTGCTACCTGTGAGATACACTCTTAATTTTTCGATCCTGGCTTTTCTACTGATCGATTTAGGGATGACATAACCCAGGCTGAGTGCTCTTAACCGGAGAAATGAGCCATCCTCAAGGAACCGGCTGTTTTCTTGTCGCGAATAATTGGCTGCGGTTAGTTTAGGTGTACTGGTTTCCTGTCCAGGTGTTGTCCATCGATCCAGCTGACTGGCTAATAGCACCCGGTTGGCATCCAAAGTACCACCTGTTTCACCCAGCATCCTGTTGTGGTTCCAGATTTGATTTCCATAAGAATAGGTAAAGAACACCCCCAGATCAAATCCCTTGTAGCTTAAGGTGTTGTTGAACCCACCAAAAAATTTAGGCCAGGTATTGCCCACAATCTGTCGGTCTTCAGCCGTAATTTTACCGTCTCCATTGATGTCTTCGAATACAGCATCACCGGTATTTTTGTCTACATACAGCTGTTTATAAACCCAATACGAATAAAGCGGGCTTCCTTGTTGCAGGCGGATCAGATCCCGACCGGCAAAAGGAATATCTGCTGGAATTTTTTCGATCCTGTTGATGTTTTTGGAAATGTTGAAATCCGTTTTCCAGCTAAATTCTCCGTTTTGAATATTAACTGAATTGATGGCGAATTCAAAGCCTTTGTTGCTGATCTCCCCATAATTGGTCAGGTAGGATGCAAATCCGCTGGTGGCTGGTGTAGCTACCTGCAGCAATACATCGCTGGTATATTTGTTGTAATAATTGATTTCAAAAGAAAGGCGGTCTTTAAATAAGCCAACATCAAGTCCGGTGCTAAACTGGGCTGTTTTTTCCCACTTTAAATTTGGATTGGCAATTTGTAATGGCGCAATGCCTGGGCCTTCTGTACTTCCTAGTTTATCGGCATATCCGTATCCCCCGTTCCACAAGCCCTGAGAAGCAAAATCATCTATTCCGCTTTGGTTACCCGTAATTCCGTAGCTGATTCTGAATTTCAGGTTGCTGATCTCACTGATATCTTTTAAAAAATCTTCCTGACTGATGCGCCAGGATGCGCCAACGGCAGGAAAATATCCCCACTTATTGTTTTTACCAAATCTGGATGAACCATCTGCCCTGATGGTAAATTCGGCATAATATTTTTTATCGTAATTGTAGTTTAACCGGGAAAAGAAAGAAGCCAGGGCACTTTTATTTTGATATTGTGCCGCTGTTTGTGTGGCCGCTGATGAAATTTGGGTATAGGAATTATTTGGAAAATTGGTTCCTGTTGCAGAAACATTTTTAAGCTCAACGCCCTGCAGTGTATTTCCTATTAATGCGCCGATGGCATGTTTACCCAATAATGCATTGTAGGATAACGTTTGTTCGTTGATCAGTGTGGTCGACTGCGTGATACTTTGGGTGCCTTTTCCACCAGACGCCCCCAAAATGGTTCGTGTATCCCAATATTCATTTTCCTCGTAATTGTTGTAATCTATGCCAACACTGGAATGAAACTTTAAGTTTTTAAGGATATCGATGTCCAGATAAGCATTTCCGATATAGTGATAGCTATTTGACCAGAGGTTAACTGTACTGGTAAGCACGTCAATATTGTCAAAATTCACCCATTTGAGTGGCGTTCCATCTGCAGCAAAAATGGGCAGATAGGTAGGGATATTCAGAGAAGCCTGTAATAGTGTGCCATTACCACCATTCGCAGGTCTTGCCTGGTCTCTGTGGCTTTTAGTTAGCGTATTGCTGGTTCCGATATTAACCTTACTGTTAATCTTCTGATCAAGATTGACTTTGAAGCTGGCCCGGTCAAAGGACATGGGTTTCCAAATGGACTCCTGATAAGTATAGCCGCCTCCTAAATAATACCTTGTCTTTTCAGAGCCACCCTGAACCGAGAGATCATAATTGCGCAAATCAGCTGTTCTGTTCAGATAACTCATCCGATCGTAAGTCGGTTGATCCTGAGGCAGGCCTCGTCCCGGCACACCGTTAACAAGTTGATCAACTGGTCTGAAAGGCAATGGATTTCCCATAATCTGGTTGTATTCATTGACCAGCTCTGCATGCTGAACA
>Ga0247805_1000793_pt1 | contig 15791 bp, 15 predicted proteins | sample UWRJL044104R1_FD_180930 | JGI IMG/M metagenome (GOLD analysis project Ga0247805, IMG submission 180930) | Plant litter microbial communities from Arlington Agricultural Research Station in Wisconsin, United States - UWRJ-L044-104R-1 | ecosystem: Environmental > Terrestrial > Plant litter >... | reverse complement strand
ATACCCTGCATTTTGGTTTTACTTTTCAATACATTTCTTCGGAGTTTAAGTTTTTAAAAAAGAAGGACTGGACCAGGCCTTTTTATGATACACAAGACGAGTTTAGTGCACCTGTAAAAGCAACAGATAGCTTGAACGCCCTGTATTCTAAAACTTCACCTGGGTTTGGAATCGGTTTGCTGGTAAATTTAAAGGTTTCAGAACATTCCGACCTAAGGTTTACCCCAACACTGGTTTTTAACGATCGGCTGGCCTACTATGACTTTAGCGTAAATGGCGCACCGGCTACTATAGAAAGAAGGGTGCAGGCTACTATGGTTGATCTTCCCATTAGTTTTAAATTGAAATCAGACCGTAGAAATAATTTTAGGGCTTATATGATCGGTGGTGCAAAGTATTCAGTGGATATCTCTTCTAAAAAGAAAACAAACGATGATCCCAATTCGGCGCTGGAGAAGTTTTTGAAAAATAAAAGAGGTTTTTTCTCGGCCGAAGCAGGACTGGGCATGGACCTTTATTTTGAGTACTTCAAGATGTCGCCGGAGATCAAATTGTCCTATTCCTTAAATAATATCCTCACGGATGGCGGTAAACCGAGTGCCTTTTCTCAACCCATAGATAAACTTATGCTGCGTCACGTGACTTTCAGTTTATTCTTTGAATAGGCAGGCCATTTAAAAAAATGATAGCTTTGCTTAAGGATTGAACTAGATTTATTTCATAAAAACAAAGATATGAAGACTGCATTAATCACAGGAGCAACTTCGGGCATCGGAGCAGCATGTGCCCATTTATTTGCTGCACAAGGTTACAATTTGATTCTGGTAGCCAGAAGGGAAGCACTTTTGGCAGAAAACGCCAGACATTTGGAAAATAAATATGCCATTGAAGTCAAAAAAATTGTAGCGGATGTCAGAGATTATGAGAACCTTTCTTATTTACTGGAAACTTTACCAGCTTCCTGGAAAAAAGTAAATGTACTGATCAACAATGCAGGTCTAAGTCAGGGGCTGGATCCGATTGATAAGGGCAGTATCAGCGATTGGGATACCATGATTGATACCAATGTGAAAGGTTTGCTGTATGCTACAAAAATTGTTTCCAATTGGATGGTGGCAGAAAAAACGGGTCACATCATCAATATTGGGTCGATTGCGGGAAAAGAAGTATATCCGAATGGAAATGTATATTGTGCCACTAAACATGCCGTAGATGCCCTAAATAAAAGCATGCGGATTGACTTACTACCACATGGTATTAAAGTAACAGCAATTAATCCGGGGATGGTTGAAACAGAATTCTCCAAAGTACGTTTTAAAGGAGATGAAGGCAGGGCTAAAAAAGTTTACGATGGCTTAGAACCCTTGATGGCCAACGACATTGCCGAGGCGATCTGGTTTGCCGTAAGCAGGCCGGCGCACGTCAATATTAATGACATGCTGATTATGCCAACGGCGCAGGCAACCGGAACAATTATAGATAGAAAATAGAATTAATTTAAAGATATGATATCAAATACCATAGATCAGGAAATCAAACAAGCCATGTTGGCTAAAGATCAGGCAAAGCTAAGGGGATTACGTGCGATAAAAGCAGCACTGTTATTGGCTAAAACTGAAAAAGGATCGGCTGAAGAGATTACTGAAGAAGCAGAATTGAAAATTTTACAACGCTTGATCAAACAACGTAAAGAATCAGCAGACATTTATAAGCAACAAGGTCGAGAAGATTTAAGTACGGTAGAGGAAGAAGAAATTGAAGTGATTAGTGCTTTTATGCCGAAACAACTGGATAGAGCAGAAATTGAAAAGGTTATTGCGGAAGTGATTACCAGCTCTGGAGCGAGTTCTGTAAAGGATATGGGGAAAGTTATGGGCCTGGCCAATCAACAGCTTGCCGGAAAAGCCGATGGTAAATTGATTGCCGAAGTTGTGAAAGCACAATTGGCATAAATTGTGATGCTGTTTGCTGAGTTAACGCTTTTTTATTCAAATTAATCTATTAAATTACATTAAATTAATTTTACTCTACTAACTTAGTAGCAAAAACCATTCACAAGATATATATGAGATACGAAGTAATAGAAGATGATGGGTTTAAATATATAGAAGCCGGAAAAGGTGAAACCCTGGTATTACTTCATGGTTTGATGGGCGAATTGAGTAATTGGGAGCCTGTGATTGATCACTTTAAAGATCGTTATCACGTTGTTGTACCCATTTTACCCATATACGAATTGCCTATACTAACGCTTGGGGTAAGAAGTCTTTCTAAATACATCCACAAATTCCTGAAGTATAAAAAGCTAAACCAGGTGGTGTTGATTGGAAATTCACTGGGTGGTCATGTTGGTTTGGTATTTACCATTTCGCACCAGGAAAATGTGAAGGCTTTGGTACTTACCGGTAGCTCTGGTTTATATGAAAATGCATTTGGGGGATCTTTTCCGAAAAGAGAAAGCTATGAATATATCCGCGAAAAAGTAGCCTATACTTTTTATGATCCCGCTACAGCAACCAAAGAATTGGTGGATGAAGTTTATAAAACGGTAAACGAACGTTCTCGTGTTATCCGTATTCTGGCCCTGGCCAAATCTGCTATTCGTCACAACATGTCTAAAGACTTATCCAGGATCACCATTCCTGTGTCTTTAATCTGGGGTAAACAGGATAAGGTTACACCTCCGGAAGTTGCGGAAGAATTTCATCAGTTATTACCCAATTCTGAATTGAACTGGGTGGATAAATGCGGGCACGCCCCGATGATGGAGCGCCCGGAAGTTTTTAATGAATATTTGAACACATTTTTAAACAGGATATTATTGAAATAATGCTGGCAACTGAACTCATATCGAACGCTATACCTCCGCTAATTACATCTGATTCTGTTCAGAAGGCATTGGATAGGCTGACTGAGTTTAAGCTTTTCCATTTGCCCATTGTAAATGATACCGCTTTTTTGGGTTTACTTGCAGAAGAGGATTTAATTGAAGTACGGGATGTGGAACAACCAATCGGTGGCCTGTCTTTATCGCTTTTAAATCCTTTTGTATACGAGGATACGCATATTTATGAAGTGATCCGACTGTTAGATCAGTTACACCTTTCTGTTGTTCCAGTATTGGACTACAAGAAAAATTACCTCGGTTTGATCACTTTAAACAGTTTACTGGATTATGCGGCAGAAATTTTTGCCGTAAAAGAACATGGTGGGATCATCGTACTGGAAATTGGCAATCGAAACAATTCTTTGTCGCACATGGCCCAGATTGTGGAGGCAGATAACGCCCAGATTCTTTCTTCTTACGTGCAGTCTTTTCCTGATTCTACCAAATTAGAAGTTACCCTTAAAATAAATAAAACGGAACTGTCTGGTATCATTGCCGCTTTTGAACGCTACAATTACCAGGTGAAGGCCGTTTTTAACAATACTAAGACTGACGACGGTACTGAAGACCGATTTAATTCATTCATGAACTATCTGAATGTATAAACAATAACAAATTGATGAAGATTGCAATCTACGGCAGAGAGTTCAACAATAGTGTGCTCCCTTATGTTCAGGAAGTTTTTAATGTACTGGAACAGGAGCAGATCCCGATCCTCGTTTACAAGAAGTACCTGGATTTTATTAAAGATAAGATTAAGCTGCCGGTACATGTAGAAACTTTTAGTAAACATGCAGATTTGCTTGGCCGTACGGATGTATTGCTGAGCCTTGGAGGAGATGGTACCATGCTGGATACACTTGCACTGATCCGTGACTCCGGTCTGCCAGTGGTTGGGATTAATTTTGGCCGTTTGGGTTTTCTGGCCAGTATCAATAAAGAAGAAATTAAAAAGGCCATTCACGCCTTGAAAAATAAAGAATACGCCATTGATCAAAGAACCATGATCAGTCTGGAATCTACACATGATCTTTTTGGAGAAGAGAATTTTGCGCTGAATGACATCACCATCCACAGACGCGACAACTCAGCCATGATGATCATTCATGCCTATATGAATAATGAATTTGTCAATTCCTATTGGGCGGATGGATTAATTATTGCCACACCTACAGGTTCAACAGCGTACTCTTTAAGTTGCGGCGGGCCAATTATTTATCCGAATTCGCAGAATTTTGTAATTACGCCAATAGCACCTCACAACCTGAACGTTCGTCCGGTTATTGTGCCTGACGATGTCTCACTCACTTTTGAAGTGGAAGTTCGAAGTGCTAAATTCTTGGTATCCTGTGATTCAAGAACAGAAACGGTAGACCGTTCTGTAAAAATTACATTGAATAAAGCTAAGTTTCATGTAAATTTGATCAGATTGAACAACGAAACGTACCTCACTACGTTAAGAAATAAATTGTTATGGGGTATTGATACGCGCAATTATTAACATGCCAAACCAACGATATTTACTCAGTATTCTTGTTGTTTTTATGACATTTTGTGCTGCAAAAGCGCAGACCCTGGAGCTTGGTCTTTCTGGTGGTGGTGCTGGTTATATCGGTGATTTAAATCAGGATAAGCTTTTGAAAATTACAGGCATGAACCTGGGTGGATATGTGAAGTTAAACCTGGATCCGTATTGGGCACTTGGATTGCATTACAATTACGGTAAAGTCAGGGCAAACGATGCGACTTCCGACAATGCCCAGTTCAGGGACCGCAATCTTAATTTCAAAACGGCTTTAAACGAAGTGAGTGCCCAGGTTGATTTTAATCTGTTCAATTACTTTGCCGGAGGTGGTACCAAGTCATTTACGCCCTATATTTTTACTGGAATTGGTGGGGTGTTTTTCAGTCCAAAAGCAAAATATACAAACGATCCTACGCTGGAAGATAAATATTACAACCTTCGCTTTTATAAGACTGAAGGTCAGACTGAAGTATATAAAAATTATGCAATCACAGTTCCGTATGGAGTAGGGGTTAAGTTACGGATGAAAGAGAACTGGGGACTGTTTTCCCAGGTTGGCTACCGGACCGTATTTACCGATTATCTGGATGACGTAAGCGCCCGGTATCCGAGTCCGGCAGTCTGGCCGCAAGATGGAGATTTAAACACCAGAAAGCGACTTTCAAACCCTTCAGATGTAGCTCCTTATGGTACTCCAGGGTTACAAAGAGGCGATTTTAGAAAAAGAGATACTTATATGTTTGTAGGTATTGGCATATCTTATACCTTTGTGTCCCAAAAATGTTATACATTTTAGGCATATTTGCAAGAATAAATGGGATTTAAAGAACAAATAGATAGCACAAAACTGCCGCAACACATTGCAATCATCATGGATGGCAATGGCAGATGGGCAAAAAATCAAGGCAAATTCAGGCATTTTGGTCATGAAAGCGGTGTGTTATCCGTAAAAGATATTGTGGAAGGTTGCGCCGATATTGGCATTAAATACCTGACTGTATATGCTTTTTCCACTGAAAACTGGAACAGGCCGATAGAAGAAGTGAATGCTTTAATGGAATTGCTGATCTCTACCATTAACCAGGAAACGCCTACTTTAAACAAAAATAACATCCGTCTGAACGCGATTGGCGACATCGCCTCACTTCCGCAAAAATGTATTGACGACTTGAAAAGTGCCATGGACAACACCGCAAATAATACGCGTTGTACTTTGACATTGGCTTTAAGTTACAGCGCAAAATGGGAGATCCTGGAAGCCGCGAAGAAGCTTGCCGCTAAAGTTAAAGACGGTCAGATTAGCATTGATGACATTGATGAGGCTAATTTTTCAGCCGAACTCACCACTGTCAATATTCCCGATCCGGAATTGATGATCCGAACAAGCGGAGAACATAGAGTGAGTAATTTTCTGTTGTGGCAGATGGCTTATACAGAATTATATTTTACGGATACTTTATGGCCTGACTTCAGACAGGAAGACCTTTTTGAAGCCATTGTAGACTACCAAAAACGCGAACGCCGCTTCGGTAAAATTAGCGAACAACTGAACTAATTTTACTTTTAACACTTTTTAACATGTGTTTAAATTAACTTAGCATCGATTTTTAGATTGTAAATGAAAAGAATATATCAACTCATATTATTGTTATTGATTGGTTTACCAACAATGGCACAGATTACCCGTCCTCAGTCTAACCCGGCAATGCCTTCGCTAAAAGTGAATGGCCTGGAGTTGGATTATTTCAATCCTAAAGAGTACATCATTGGTGGTACCACTTTAACCGGGACAAAATATTTAGATAAGGATGTAATCATTACACTCTCTAAATTGATCGTCGGAGAACACATTGTTTTGCCGGGTGAGGCAACAGCAAATGCAATTAAAAACCTTTGGGACCAGGGATTGTTTGACGATATCCAACTGGACATTGCCAAAATCTCAGGAGATACTGTTTTCTTCGATATCGAAGTGGTAGAACGTCCGCGTTTAGGTGGATATGAAATCAATGGTGTCAGCAAATCCCAAAAAACGGATATCCTTGAAAAACTGAATGAAAAAACAGGTAAATCCATCATCAACGAAAACTTATACAATACCACAACTGCAAAAATCAAAAAGTTCTTATTGGAAAAAGGCTATTTCTTTACCGATGTAACTTATAAAACAAAACCGGATCCTTCTCAGGAGAATACGGTAACCTTACAGGTATTTGTGGATAAAGGCCGCAAGGTGAAGGTTCATGAGATCAATTTCACAGGAAATAAAGATTTCTCTTCTGCTAAACTGCGCAAGTTTTTAAAGAAAACCAAACAACAGGCTTTTTATAAAATCTTTGGTTCCGGTAAATTCAATAAAGAAAAATACGATGAGGATAAAGTGAAACTGATTGCTAAAATGCATGATAAAGGTTACCGTGATGCGGTAATTTTGAAAGACACTGTTTATCGTTTTAATGAAAAATCTGTAGGCATTAAAATTGACCTTTATGAGGGTCCTAAATACTATTTCGGCGGTATCACATGGGTAGGTAATGCCAAATACACCACCAATTACCTGGAGAAGGTTTTGGGTATTGAAAAAGGTGAGGTCTTTAGTGAAGAAAAATTAGAGAAAAAACTAAGAGGTAGTGCGAATGGAGATGATGTTTCGAGTGTATACCTGAACGATGGTTATTTAACTTTTAACGTTGATCCGGTACAAACCAAAATCCATAACGATACTGTTGATGTAGAGATGCGTATTTATGAAGGTCCGCAGTATACCAACAACAGGATCATCATCAAAGGAAATACCATTACCAACGACCGCGTAGTGAGACGTGAGATCCGTACCAAACCAGGAGAAAAATTCTCTAAAGATTTATTGATCCGTACGGTTCGTGAGATTGGTCAGTTGGGTAATTTTGACGAGTCAAAAACCAATCCTGTTCCGAAACCAAATCCGGCAGATGGAACGGTAGATATTGAGTATACAGTAGAAGAAAAACCTTCTGACCAGATTGAGTTATCAGGTGGTTTTGGTGGTGGTAACATCATCGGTACACTGGGTTTAACGTTCAACAACTTCTCATTAAAAAACCTGTTTAACCTGAGTGCCTACAAACCACTTCCAAAAGGTGACGGACAGAAGTTAAGTTTACGTGGACAAACCAATGGTAAATATTACCAATCGTATAGTTTCTCCTTCTCAGAGCCATGGTTAGGTGGTAAAAAACCAATCAGCTTTGGTGTGAGTGCATTTACTTCATTGCAATCAAATGGAGGAAAGAGTCCTTATTATGCAACGATTGATCCAAGTAATCCTTCTTACCAAAAGATTCGTTTGAATGGTATAACAGTGAGTTTAGGTAAACGTTTGAACTTCCCGGACAACTACTTTCAGTTGACTTACGCGGTGAATGCGCAACAATATATTCTGAACAATTACCCGGGCTTTTTATTCAGCACAGGTACTTCTTATAACTTCAACTTAACGCAAGAGATCAGCAGGGATTCAAGAGATTCCCCAATTTTCCCAACCGGAGGTTCTTATTTCAAGTTTACTGTACAGGCAACACCACCATACTCTTTAATGAACAATGTGAACTATGCTACTGCATCAGATAAACAACGTTATAAATTTACAGAGTACCACAAATGGAAATTCGAATCTCAATGGTTCCAAAGGGTAACTGGTAAATTCGTATTGATGGCACAGGCACAATTTGGTTTCTTAGGAACGTACAACAGTGCTGTTGGAGAGTCTGCATTTGAACGCTTTAAATTGGGTGGTGACGGTATGCAAGGCTTCGACTTCCTGCAAGGTTCTGAGGTGATTAAAATGCGTGGTTATGCAAACAATGCGGTTATCCCACAAGGATCTAATCCAAATATTGCACAACAGTCAGGTAGTCCGATCTTCTCTAAATATGTGATGGAGTTGAGATATCCGGTTATTGCAAGTCAGCAGGCTACAGCCTTTTTGGTTGCCTTTGGTGAGGCTGGTAATACCTGGAATAAGTTTGGTGATTTCAATCCTTTTAACGTTAGACGTTCTGCAGGTATTGGAGCTAGGATATTTTTACCGATATTTGGAATGTTGGGTATCGATTACGGACATGCGTTTGACCGGATTCCAGGAATTACAGATGGTGGAAAACAGAACTTCACGTTCAGTATCGCTCAACAGCTTGGAGGACTTTAATTCATAAATATTTAGAAAATGAAGAAATACTTTTTAATTTGCATCCTGATATTTGCGTGTTCAGGCGCATTTGCTCAAAAGTTTGCTTATGTGGATACGGAATATATCTTAAAGCACTTACCTGATTATAAGTCTGCATTGAACCAATTGAACGTGTTATCTGGTCAGTGGCAGCAACAGGTAGATAATAATTTTACCGAGATCGATAAGATGTATAAAGCTTATCAGGCCGATCAGGTATTGCTTACAGAGGATATGCGTAAGCGCAGGGAAAATGACATCATTGAAAAAGAGAAAGCTGCGAAGGAATTTCAGCGTCGGATTTTTGGTCCGGAAGGGGAGTTGTTCCAGTCACGTACCAAATTATTGAACCCGATTCAGGATAATGTAACCAAAGTGATTGCCGAAGTGGCAAAGTCCAAATTGCTCGACTTTATTTTTGACAAGAGCAGTGAGGCAACCATGATGATTTATGCCAGCAGCACATACGATGTAAGTAACGATGTGATTAAAAAACTTGGTTTTAAGCCAGGTGCTATGATTAAATAAAAAATATAACATATATTAGAAACAATTATTAAGAAAAATAGAAATGAGAAAGTTAATTAACGCATTTGTTGTTGGAGCAGGATTATTGTTAACTGCGAATGTTGCAAATGCACAACAAAAGTTGGCACATTTAAACTCTGCAATTATTATTGAGGCAATGCCAGAAGTTAAAACAGCACGTGCTACTTTGGAAACCTTCCAGAAAACAAAACAGGCTGATATTGAAAAAATGATTGCCGAATATCAAACTAAATTGAAAGCAGCTCAGGAAAAAGAAAAAACAATGAGCGAAGCCAATAAAGAAGTGGTTGGAAAAGAATTGCAAGTATTGGGCGGTGAGTTACAGGATTTAGAAAAACGCATTACTGATGCAAGAACTAAAGCACAACAAGAATTAGAAACCAAAAATGCTGAATTGTTTAATCCAATTCAAGTTAAAGCGGATGCTGCAATTAAAGCAGTTTCTAAAGAAAAAGGTTTTGCTTATGTATTCGATACTGCAAACCAGGCTTTGATTTACTGGGAAGGTGGTGACGACATCACTGAAGCAGTAAAAACTAAATTGGGTATTGCTAAAACAGCTGCACCTGCACCTAAAAAATAGTCAGTATTAAATTATAATATTTAAATTGCGGGATTGAGTCTTAAAACTCAATCCCGTTTTTTTATGATAAATACGCAGCAATCTATTGGTGTTTTTGATTCCGGATATGGTGGTTTAACCGTCTTCAAATCTATTGTAAAGAAACTTCCTGACTACAATTACATTTACCTCGGGGATAATGGTCGTGCGCCTTATGGAGACCGCTCATTCGATACCATTTACCAATACACGCTGGAATGTGTGGAATGGTTGTTTGCGCAAAATTGCCCCTTGGTGATTCTGGCTTGCAATACAGCTTCAGCAAAAGCCTTACGGTCCATTCAACAAAACATATTACCGAATAAATATCCGGGATACCGGGTGCTTGGCGTGATCAGACCCACAGCGGAAATTGTTGGTGACTTTACAAAATCCAATGTTGTAGGTGTAATGGGAACAAGGGGAACTGTCAATTCAGAATCTTACCTGATGGAAATTGATCACTTCTTTCCAAATGTTAAAGTGGTACAGCAGAGCTGCCCGATGTGGGTGCCATTGATTGAAAACAATGAACACCTGGAGCCAGGTGCTGATTACTTTGTCAAAGAATACGTAGCTGAATTACTGGCTAAGGATGCGCATATAGACTGCATCATTCTGGCTTGCACACACTATCCCTTGCTGATCCCTAAAATTAAAGAATTTCTTCCCAACGGGATTGATCTCCTGGGCCAGGATGATATTGTGGCGGATAGCCTGGTGTCGTATCTCGAAAGGCATCCGGAGATCGCAGGTCAACTCGGTAAAGCAGCAATAAGAGCATTTTATACTTCCGGAGATCCCCGGGCTTTTGATGCCAGTGCATCCATCTTTTTTGGTGAAACAGTAAATTCGAACCGTGTAGATTTAAAATTATAGGTGCTTGAACCTGCAATTCTAATCTGAATGAAAGATTCTATTTCTTTCATATGTGCCTCTAATCTCCTATTTTTGACCTATTGAATCCTTAAAGGGAAAAAATAGAGAAAATAGTATGCAGTTCAAAGCAGAGAAAGTTAAGATTAATATAGACAATCCTAAGAAATGGTATGTGTCTTATACTATTAAATATGCTAATGGTGTAACCAAGTATCCAAAAGTCTACGGAGGTGAATACGGAATAAGGCTTAATGACAGCCAAGATGATGAAAGGATAAGGAAAGCTCAAGAATTGCTTAAGGAGGTCAATCGCGATCTAGCATTAGGGAATGACCCTAAAGAAAGGTTAAATAGATTGGAAAAGGAAATGTTGGCTGAATTGAAGGGATCTAAGGCCATTCCATATGATGAAGCCATTAAGATCATGATTGAGTACTATAACTGGGATAATCCCAATGAGTCATCTAAAATCACAGCGCATAATTCAAAGATCTTCTTTAATGCTGCATTCAAGAAATTTGTCACATCTATTGATAAACTTCATGACGTCACATCTATCACAAAGGTTGATATAGAAAGGTTGTTGATGCAGAAGAATAAAGACGGCAAATGGAATATCAACACTTGCAAGAATAAAGTTGGAACAATATCTCAGTTATTCATACCATTAGTGGATAAAGAACTGATGGAATTCAATCCATGTAAAGGGGTTTCTGGAATTAAACGCAAGCTTAAAAGAAATACACAGAAGCCTGCTAATAAGAGATTTCAAGTATGGACTGATGATGAACTCGTTGAATTTGAAAGTATCGCAAATTGTGATCAACATCGATTTTACTACGCCCTAGGGATGACCTGTTATTATGCATTCATTAGACGATCTGAATGTTTTAGGATGAAGTTAGGTATGGTCGATTTTGATAACTTAAGGTTTATAATGGATAGTGATTTAACAAAGTCAGCAAGAAAGTTCGACTTATCGACCAATATTTATTTACCAATGGCTCAAGAACTTCATGGGATATTAAAGAAGTATGTTGATCAAAGATTCGGAGCAGATCAGAATCCAGACTATTTTTTGTTCCCATCAATTAAGGATAATAACAAGCAATATCCTTACTTTCAATTTGATGTCGATTACAAGAAGAAACTTGGCGTTAAACTTTCCAACGACAAAGCTAAGTATGACTTAAAGCATACAGGTGTTACCCATTACTGGAGGGATCGCACTAGAGAAGGGATGAATGCCAATGATATTCTGACGAGGCTCCAAATGATGTGCCGTCACTCAAGTGTTTTTCAGACCATGCAGTATCTCACGACTGATTTAGGTATTGATTTATATCCCGGTACAAAAGAGAGAGAGGTCAAATGACCCCTTTCTTTTTCATTCTTCTCAGTACCTTTGCTTTTATAACGCAGTCGGTGGCTTCATCGGACGTTTGATCAATTTTGTATTGCGGCGATTCAGTTTTCATCTTACTGAGTGAGTTAAAGAACTTTGATACAGGTTTTATCTGTTCCTTCAGATCATCAAGGTCTTTTGTAATACTTTCAAATAAATCGCTGAAATACTTCTCTAACTCGTTATGAGGCTTATTTTCGTTCGCAGGCCGTTGCTCATTTTCGTGATTATCTACCATATTATATTATATCGATATCAACCGACGAATTCTCATCGGTTGATATTTGCTAGGTTTACAATTGACAATTAAGATTGAAGGTTGGAACATAACCAATAACCTCCGGTTTATCTTTACTACCTTCAGGCACCACGGAAAATTCCGCCCGAACCATATGGCGAGCAAAGAAGTCCGCTACACAGCTCTTTAATATGTTCTTATCATGTGGTTTAAGTCCCATCTCTTTTCGAACAAATGCTACTGTGTGAATAATCTCACCTTTACCGTAAACCTTGCCTATCGTCATAAACTCTTCCAATCCGTTATAATAATCAGTTGAGTCTGTATCCATATCGGATATCGTTGTGATTTTCTGGCTCACCATAGCCCAAGAATCCATTCCATGGCTAGTTGCATTTGAAATAATGTGCATGGCAACGTCGTCTTTGTAAAGAAAGGACAGCCAATAATATCGCTCTAGTTGGAGATTGCTTAAACTTTCAATTGTAAGGGGGGTAGGTTCATTTAGACCTAAAGAATTAGCTACAACTTCATTTGAAGGAGCTCCATTGTATCCAGCTTGCGCTGAATTCTGATTTTCTAACAGCATATAGAATTGCGATTTAGCGGCCGGAGCCTGGTTAATAAATAACTTTAAACCTCGAGCACTTGCCGATGGCTTAAATCGCTGCTCGATCCCAATTGCCCGCAACGACTAGGCGCTAAATCTTAAGGTGAGGTTGTTGGAAGCCTTAAGCAAATGGGGGATCTCCCGTATCGCCCATATCCTAATAACCCAGGCTAATTCGTTTGATATCACAAGTGATTCTTTTTTGAACTGCAACAAATGTAAACACAGTTTGTTCATTCCGCAAGAGAAATCTGAAAATTACGGTAGAGACGTAAACAGCCCCTCACTTCCATAACTTAAAAATACCACATTTAATTAGGATTAAAGGTCGATTTTCCGTATTTTTGTATAAAGACCTTTAAGGCATACATTATATAAATTTAAAGATCAGGGAGGGGTTCCTGGTCTTTTTTATGCCTAAAATTTCCTGTATTTATAACCCCAAGACCACATAGATATTTACAAGCCATTACAGATCATTATCAATTTATATAATGAACAAACCCCGTGAATTTCAAATCGCATACGATTTATCCATTACCCAAAGGCACATATGTGCAGCAGATATTTGAAGAGACTCCCACCAATGCATTTTTTAGTAAAGGTGAATGCGGCAATGGGGCATCAAGTGGTGAGCTTACAAACAGAGCTAGACACTCCCTATTCGTTACTCCCAGCAAAAATCTTGTCGCCTCAATATGTAAGGAGTACGAGTATTGTCACCCAGTAGATGGTGACTCACAAGTGTACCAAATTGAAGAATACCTACTAAGTCCTGAAGCCGGAAAGAAACTAGTTTCAACGCCAGATAGTGTTTGGAAGATTATTGAAGCGGCTCAAAACCTAAACATGCTGTCAGAACTGTATCGTGATTGGTTCTACTTCCTTGACGAATCTCACATCTATATTACGGAAGACTACAGAGATATACTTAGTGCCATTGATCATTTCTTTGACTTTGATAACAAGTGCATGGTTTCAGCAACACCTTTATTCTTTGGTGACCCAAGAATGAAGCAGTTAGATCATTATGAGTTTAAGATTACTGAATCACTAGGAACTGTTAATTTAATGCATGCCAAAAGTATCAACGGAACGCTTCAACGCATGATTGAAGATGCAAAGCTTACAGGTACAAAGCTGTTCATTTTCTACAATAATGTCAACCAGATCGCAAAGCTTATTAAAGCTTGTGGGCTCAATAGCACAAATTGTAATGTCCATTGTGCTGACGATGAAGTTGGCAAGAACCGAGCAACACTTGCAGAGAATAGTGACCTAATAATGGGGATTCCGACAGCAGGAGAATATAAGTTGATTAACTTCTTTACAACAGCTCACTTTGAAGGTTGGAACTTAAAGGGCGAATCAGATTTAAAGATGATCGTTGTTTCAGATGTGAGTCCTTCCACTAAAAACACGCTACTAGGGATCGTTAAGTACGTTCAGGCATTTGGAAGGTGGCGTAAACCTGAAGGATACGAAGGACATACACCGGAATTATACCACATATTCAATCACAGAAACATTGCGGATGGCAAATCCTTAACAGATTTTACTGCTGATTTTAATCTACAGGCTGAAAAGTGGGTGAAGCAAGAACAGGTGAATAGCATCAAGTTTGGATCAGCGCATATTATTGATGAACGACTTGAAAAGTCTTGCAGAGATCCAAAGGCTAGCCTAACAATAGACCCTATTATGATCGATCGGCTTGCCTACAAACAATATACCTATGAACTCTATAATAACGCTGCCTCTGTTCAGAATGCATGGATTGAATGTAACTATAACGTAATCCCCTTGGTTTGTAATGACAAATGGACTAGCCGCAGAGATAACCGAAGAATTGCCAAAGAAGATCAATTAAAGCATGATTATAACGAAATAAAGACATTTAAAGATGATAGTTCCAAGTTCTCTCTATACGTTAACCCAATAGATCGTTTATTAAAAACCAATCCGCTATCTGTTTCAGCTAGCCTATACTTACCTGAATCAGAAATGGAAGAATTAAACTACAACCCTAAAAAGGTATCATCAGCAATTTTTGTAAAACAGGATGCGAGCAATATGGCTAAAGTATTAAAGCTGGTCGACCAAGAATTCAAAAGAGGCAACAGATATACTAAAAGCCACATTAAATCTACAGTTCAGGCAATATACGACAGATTAGAGTTAAGAGATAAAACAGGTAAACCGCGTTCGGCAGTTGCAACCCACATCGAGCAGTTCTTTGAAGTAAAGGAATGCAAAGTTAAGTGTTCGGGTGGTAAACTAGTGAATGGGTTTGAATTGATCAGGCCTACATTCTCAATGGTTACAGTTTCAAATTGAGACTTCCTGAATTTATGAAATTCTTGACACTTACTATAATCGAGAAATTGCAGGAATGATATACAGAGGGCATATTCCTGAATTCTATTAATTCTTGTCAATTACTATAGCGAATGACAAGAAATGAAATATTAAAGGAAGTTTAACGATTGAAAGGAGAGCCATACCAAGCTCTCCTTTTTCATTTCAAATTTTTTATAATTATTCTGCTCACATGAAGGCTATATCACATCATTCCCCCGGATTTGTCTTAGGGGAAAATGAATTATATAGTTGAAAGAGTTCTGCAAATATCGCAGTGAAGGAGAGTGAAAGCCTGATGTTTTTAGTAAAGGAAGGTTCGCCCCACATACCCGAATGACATTTTCAGCTTACATAGCCCCACCCTACTAATGATCCATAATCATCATTTTAGGTCGTTCTCCAGAGCTTTAAAAGCCCACAGCCTCAATTACCTTATTACCAAAGAAACACCCAAGGGATCGACTAAAATCGATCCTTTTCTCATTTACGCAGATTTTAAACCCTTTAAATAATTAACAAATGAAGACAG
>Ga0247805_1000791_pt1 | contig 15823 bp, 16 predicted proteins | sample UWRJL044104R1_FD_180930 | JGI IMG/M metagenome (GOLD analysis project Ga0247805, IMG submission 180930) | Plant litter microbial communities from Arlington Agricultural Research Station in Wisconsin, United States - UWRJ-L044-104R-1 | ecosystem: Environmental > Terrestrial > Plant litter >... | reverse complement strand
AGCAAGAGGATATAAAGTAACAAATTATGGTACTGATTCAGAAGCTTCTGTTGATTATCCTGATTTTGGACATCCAGTTGCTAATGATGTTGAAGAAGGAAAAGCTGATTTTGGAATTGTAATTTGCGGCAGTGGAAACGGAATTGCAATGACTGTTAATAAACATGCAGGAGTTAGAGCAGGTTTGTGTTGGACTAAAGAAATTGCTTATTTAACACGTTTGCATAATGACGCTAATATTGTGAGTATTCCGGCGCGTTATACTTCAATTCAACAAGCTATTGAAATTGTAGAAACTTTTTTAGATACAGCATTTGAAGGTGGAAGACACCAAAATAGAGTAGATAAAATTGCTTGTAAATAAAATTTTACGGTGCTTCGCACCAAAAAAAATACTAAGCTCGGTAATTCACCGGGCTTTTTTTATGATTTATAAATCCAAAATAATACTATAATTTGAATTATTAGGATTGCTGAGAATTTCAATAAATAAGAAGCTTTTGCAATTTTATGTCTAAATAGGAGCATAGCTAATCCACAACCAATGGTTCCTCCAAGGAATACAAAACTAAGAAGCGTTCGTTCCGATATTCTTCTTCTTTGTCGAATGGCTAATTGCTTGTCATATCCAGTGATTAAGAAAACAATAACATTTAGTATTAAAAAGAAGTAGAATAAAATAGTCATTTAGTTTAATTAAGTTTCAAATATATTATTTTTAGAAAATAAAAAAACAAGTAAATAATCCAATATTTTTGAGAATCTCGTGATATTGATAAAAATAAATTTATGGTATAAAATTTTTAAAACTTGAATGATAAACTCAATTAGACCAGCATCTGGGCAATAATGTCGTAAACATGTCGTAAATAGACCGCAAGATAAAATAGGTTAAGCAATCTAATTTTGAAGAAATTTAAAAAAACTATATTTATGGTAACCATCGGAACAAAAATTTCAAAAATTAGAAAGCAAAAAGGAATGTCTCAAGAAGAACTTGCAGACTTGTCAAAAATTAATTTAAGAACATTACAAAGAATTGAAAAAGATGAAAATGAACCTCGAGGAAATACTTTAAAACAAATTTGTGAGATTTTGAAAATCAACATTGAAGAATTACTTGATTATGGAAAAAAAGAAGATAACAGCTACTTAATTTTCCTTCATTTATCAATAATTTCAAATATCATAATACCTTTAGGAAATATCATTTTACCGCTTATTTTATGGTTGAACAAAAGAGATAGCATAATTGAAGTTAACAACCAAGGAAAAAATATTTTAAATTTTCAAATTCTCTTTTTAATAATTTCAAATCTAATCTTAATAATTGCCGTTTTAGGCAAAATAATGCATTTGGGATTAGGAATAGTATCTATTTTACTTGCTTATTATAGCTTTACCTTTTTAAACATTTGTTATTCAATTTATGTAGCTATAAAAATAAAAAGTAATCAGATAAGGAATTATTATCCAAACCCAATAAAATTTTTGAAATAATTATACTATAATAAACTAAAAATACTTTGCGAACTTTGAGAAAACTTCGCTTCTTTGCGGTTAGAAAATTCAAAAAATGACTAACATACAATTCATCTTAAAATCAGTTGCAACAGCAGCCATAAACATTCAAAAAACAGTTCAATTATTGGAAGAAGATTGCACGATTCCGTTTATTTCCCGTTATCGAAAAGACATGACCGGAAATTTGGATGAAGTACAAATTGAGCAAATTGCAAAACTTCAAAAAGAATATGAAGCGATTGTAAAACGTAAAGAAGCCATTCTAAAGTCTATCGAAGAGCAAAAAGGATTGACGCCTGAATTAGACAAAAAAATCCAGCAAAGTTTTGATTTACAGGAATTAGAAGATTTTTATTTGCCATTCAAAAAGAAGAAAAAAACAAAGGCCGATGTGGCTCGTGAAAATGGATTAGAACCATTAGCTAAAATTATCATGGCGCAAAACAATGACGATGTTGATTTTATCGCTACAAAATATTTGAATGATAATGTTCTAAATGAAGATTCCGCTTTGCAAGGCGCACGAGACATTATTGCCGAATGGATTAATGAAAATATTTTTGTTAGAAAACAGTTGCGAAGACTTTTTCAACGAAAAGCAACAATTACAACCAAAGTAGTAAAAACTAAAAAAGACGAAGCTGATGCTCAAAAATTCAATCAATATTTTGACTGGTCAGAACCGTTGACAAAAGCACCTTCTCACCGATTATTAGCGATGCTTCGTGCCGAAAACGAAGGTTTTATCAAGTTTAAAGTTGAAGTTGATATTGAGGAAGCTTACAATATTATTGACGAATTGGTTTTAAAAGGTCAAAATTCCAGCACGCCACATGTGCAATTAGCCATTGAAGACAGTTATAAAAGATTACTTAATCCTGCCATTTCGAATGAAACTTTGCAAGAAGCTAAAGCTAAGGCTGATGCCAATTCGATTCAGGTTTTTGCTAATAATTTAGGACAATTATTGTTGGCACCGCCTTTAGGAGAAAAAAGAATTTTAGCCATTGATCCCGGATTTAGAAGTGGTTGTAAAGTAGTTTGTCTGGACGAAAAAGGCGATTTGTTATACAACGAAACCATTTATCCACATGCGCCACAAAATGAAAGTGCGATGGCGATGAAAAAAATTCGTTCGATGGTAAATGCCTATAATATTGAAGCAATTTCAATAGGAAATGGTACCGCTTCTCGCGAGACGGAATTCTTTATCAAGAAAATTGCTTTTGATAAACCCGTTCAGGTTTTTGTAGTTTCAGAGGCTGGGGCTTCGGTGTATTCAGCATCTAAAATTGCCAGAGAGGAGTTTCCAAATTATGATGTGACGGTTCGTGGTTCGGTTTCTATCGGCCGACGATTGAGTGATCCTTTGGCCGAATTGGTAAAAATTGATCCAAAAGCCATTGGCGTAGGCCAATACCAACATGATGTGGATCAAACCAAATTAAAAGAAGAATTAGATACTACGGTGGTTCGCTGCGTGAATTCTGTTGGTGTAAATATCAACACAGCGAGTAAACATTTATTGAGCTATGTGAGTGGAATAGGAGAAAAACTAGCTGAAAATATTGTCAATTATCGTTCCGAAAATGGCCCTTTTGAAGATAGAAAACAACTGAAAAAAGTGCCTCGATTGGGCGAAAAAGCGTATCAGCAAGGTGTAGCTTTTATCCGAATTAAAGAAGGGAAAAATCCATTGGATAATTCAGCAGTTCATCCTGAAGCTTATCCTATTGTTGAAAAAATGGCAAAAGATTTAAAGTTGAAAGTAACGGATTTGATTGCCAATAAAGAAAAAACAGCTTTAATTAAAGCTGAAAATTATATTACGCCTGAGATTGGTTTACTAACGTTAAAAGATATTATTAAAGAGCTGGAAAAACCAGGATTAGATCCAAGAAAAGCCGCTAAAGTATTCGAATTTGACCCCAATGTTAAAACCATTAAAGATTTGAAAACGGGAATGATTTTGAACGGAATTGTCAACAACATTACTAATTTTGGATGCTTTGTTGATTTAGGAATTAAAGAAAGTGGTTTGGTACACATTTCTCAGCTCAAAGCAGGCTTCGTAAGCGATGTTAATGAAGTAGTAAAATTACATCAGCATGTTACTGTAAAAGTGACTGAAGTAGATGAAGATAGAAAACGTATTCAGTTGACTATGGTTTTGTAAAATTGCAAAAAATAAAAAATCCCAAAATCCATATTATCGTAATTGGATTTTGGGATTTTTAATAAAAAATAACTTTTTTATTTCGTTTCGTCTTCTTTTTTATCAGCTGGCTGTTGATCGTCTTTAGCAGCGTTTTTGAATTCTTTAATTCCACTACCCAAACCTTTCATTAATTCTGGAATTTTTTTACCTCCAAAAAGTAATAAAATAACTGCAACTATAACAAGGATTTCTGGTAAACCTAATCTTCCCATGATTGAATAATTTATTGCCGAAGCAAATTTGTAATAAAAACTGGCTACAAAGATAAATAGAATAACTGAACAGGGACTCATTTTAAGGCAATTATTTAATTTTTATAACGTTAAAAATTATCTAATTTTTTTTAAATTATTTATAATGATAAGCTAATGCCGCCAAAGCACATTGATTGACTTTAATTATTATATTTGTGAAATAAAGAAAAACCATGCCAGGTAAAAGATTAAAAAGAAAGAAACTTCACAACAAATTATTCACTAAAAACCGATTGGTTATATTGAATGAGGATACTTTTGAAGAAACTTTTTCTTTAAAACTGACCTTAATGAATGTTTTTGTGGTGGCAACGCTGGGTGCTATTTTCTTAATTTCGGTTACTACTTTTATCATCGCTTTTACACCGCTACGCGAATTTATTCCAGGATATTCTTCTTCGCAATTGAAAAAAGATGCTACAGAATTGGCTTTAAAATCCGATTCGTTAACCATGGCTTTAAAGAAAAATGAAGCTTATATTCAATCGATTCAAAAAGTACTTAATGGGCAATTAGATTATGCTAAATTTAATAAAGATTCCATTTTAGCAACTTCGACTGATACAATTCAAAAAGCAGATTTATCACCATCAAAAGAAGAATTAGAATTGAGAGCCGAGGTGGAGAAGGAAGAGAAAAAAGCACAGCAAACATCGTCTAAAAAGAAGAAAAAATAAATATTTTATTTTTGAAAATTGAATTCGTTTTTTCTCAAAAAATTATAATCAGCAAAACAAAATGTCAATAAAATCAATAGCGGCAAAACTATTTGCTAAAAATATTTATAAAAAAACACAGCTTTGGGCAAGAAATCCCGTTGCTACTCAACAAGCCGTTTTTGAAAGTTTAATCAAAGATGCGCAACAAACGCAATTTGGAAAAGATCATCATTTTGACCAAATTAAAACAACCGAAGATTTTGCTAAAAAAGTTCCCATTCGGGATTATGAAGATTTAAAATCGTATGTGGAGAAAGTAGTAAAAGGGCAGGAAAATGTGTTGTGGAAAGGCAAGCCCTTGTATTTTGCTAAAACTTCGGGAACCACTTCGGGAGCTAAATACATTCCATTGACTAAGGAATCGATGCCGTATCATATAGAAGCCGCTCGAAACGCCATTTTGCATTACATTCACGAAACAGGTAAAGCAAATTTTGTAGATGGAAAAATGATTTTTTTGCAGGGAAGTCCCATTTTAGAAGAAAAATACGGAATTAAATTTGGACGACTTTCAGGAATCGTAGCGCATTTTGTTCCGAAATATTTGCAAAAAAACCGCATGCCTTCCTGGGAAACCAATTGTATCGAAGATTGGGAAACTAAAATTGATGCCATTGTCGAAGAAACTTTCGATAAGAATATGACAGTGATTTCGGGAATTCCATCCTGGGTGCAAATGTATTTTGAACGTTTACAAAAAAAAGGAGGTAAGCCCGTTGGAGACATTTTCAAAAACTTCAATTTGTTTATTTATGGCGGTGTGAATTACGAACCCTACAGAGCCAAGTTTGAAAATTTAATTGGAAGAAAAGTAGACAGTATCGAATTGTTTCCTGCTTCGGAAGGATTTTTTGCATATCAGGATTCCCAAAAGGAAAAGGGAATGTTGTTGTTGCTGAATGCTGGAATTTTCTACGAATTCATAAAATCAGACGAATTCTATACTGAAAATCCACGTCGCTATACGATTGGTGAAGTTGAATTAGGCGTGAATTATGTGATGATTATTTCTACTAATGCGGGACTTTGGGCGTATAATATTGGTGATACGGTTCAATTTACCAGCTTAAAACCATACAGAGTAATTGTTTCGGGGAGAATCAAACATTATATTTCGGCTTTTGGCGAACATGTAATTGGCAAAGAAGTTGAAAGTGCTTTGCAAGAAGCGGTGGAAGGAACTTCTATTCGGGTGAATGAGTTCACGGTAGCACCACAAATCAATCCTGAAAATGGATTGCCGTATCATGAATGGTTCATTGAATTTGATCCCGAAGCTTCGGGAGAACCAGAAGATTTAGAATATTTTGCGGAAACAATAGACAACGCTATGCGTAAACAAAATATTTATTACGACGATTTGATTGTAGGCAATGTTTTGCGAAAAGTTGTGGTTACCAAAGTGCCAAAAAATGGTTTTCAGGAATACATGAAATCCATTGGAAAATTAGGAGGTCAGAATAAAATTCCAAGACTTTCCAACGATAGAAAAATTGCTGATGTTTTATCAAAAAATAACTAATGAAAGAAGGTAAAAACATATCGAGAACACGAGCGCAAGAATCATCGGCGGCTATTGAAAAAATGTACATTACAATGCGTCATTTGTTCAATAGAGGATTTTATAAACCGATGGGAATTTCAGGCGATACACTGCGTGAAGCATTGATGACTTTACGTCCTGAAATTTATGGGAATATCGCCGACGAAAAAGTAGAATTAAAAGGACTTTTGTATGTTATTGAGCGCTTGCCAGTAGGAATTGAAGAATGTCGTTTTATTAATCTGACTTCAGATGAAGGCTATTCTAAATCGCATTTTCAGCCGATAATTCCACCAAAAAGAAGGCGTAATTGTTATCGAATTGACGAAGAACAAATGAATGTTGAAATTACTCGTGGTCGTTCGGATATTTACGATATTTTGACGCATTTAACATTTATTTTTATCGAATCGCATAAAATAAAAAACCGCGTTTTATTAGACGATGGAGGCGAAGTTTCCCGCGATTGGTTGAAACTCGAACAAGCAGTTTTAAAAAACGAAAAACTATTGTTAATTGATAAAGAAATTGCTATTTCGCATGCCGCAAATATTCTAGCCAGAACTTTTGAAGATGTTTTGGAAATTTATGATGATTTTGCTTCAGAGGAAGTTCCAGATCGTTTTTTACATATTATTTTTTGGTTGGGAAAATTAGCCATCGAAGAAGTGATGAGTAATAATAAAAGAACAATTACTTTCAGCCCGATTCTGCGAGAACGTTTAGGGCATCATATTCACGGCGAAATTTGGGCAACGAACATCAAGGAGGTTTTAAAGGAAAATCAGCTTTTAGACCGCCCTATTCACATTATTAGTGCTAATATGCACTCGGTAATGAATTCTATTTTTGCTAAAAATGCTTTGAAAACTACTTTTAAAGGCAAATCGGATTTTGATGTTTTTGGTGAATTGAGCAAATTTACTGCCTATGAAGTTCGAAATAAGGTTAAAGAAGTGGCTTTAAAACAAGGAATGATTTTCTTGCCTGAAAGCGCAGGAACTAATATTGACGTTCAAATTTTTGATACAGCCAAAATTGATTGGGCTACAACTTCTTTTCCAAATGCTAATTTTGGAGACGAAAAACCAGTGTTGATTGTGATGGATTATGCTTTTGGAGAACAAGCGTATGAAACTGTTGACGAGTTGTTGAAACCTTATAAAAAGAATATTTTACTTAATGTTCAGTCGGTTTCGATTATGGGAAAAGCGGGAATCCTGGAAGGAGACAAAGGCGATATTATGATTCCAAATGCACACATCAATGAGGGAACAGCTGATAATTATTTTTTCGAAAATGAATTAACTCCTGAAATGTTTCAAGGTAATGACATTGCTGTTTTTTCAGGTTCGATGGTTACTGTTTTAGGAACTTCGCTGCAAAATAGAGATTTGCTGAAATTCTTCCACGAATCGACCTGGAGCGTCATTGGATTGGAAATGGAAGGTTCGCATTATCAAAAAGCAATACAATCGGCTTCTAAAATTAGAAAAAGTATCCCGAAAGATGTCAAAGTGCGTTATGCGTATTATGCGTCGGATAATCCGTTAGAAACAGGAAGTACACTGGCTTCAGGCGGATTAGGAACTACGGGTGTAAAACCGACTTATTTGATTACCATTAAAATATTAGAACAAATTTTTAATATCAATTAGAAAGTAATTGATAAATATATAGTTATGAAAAGAATATTGATTACAGGTGCTGCGGGATTTTTAGGTTCTCATTTATGCGATCGTTTTATCAAAGAAGGTTATTTTGTTATAGGAATGGATAATCTCATAACAGGAGATTTGAAAAATATCGAGCATTTGTTCAAACTAGAAAATTTCGAATTTTACCATCATGATATTAGCAAATTTGTTCATGTTCCAGGCGAATTAGATTATATTTTGCATTTTGCTTCACCAGCAAGTCCAATTGATTATTTAAAAATTCCAATTCAGACTTTGAAAGTAGGATCTTTGGGGACACATAATTTATTGGGATTAGCAAGAGTAAAAAAAGCCCGAATTTTGATTGCTTCCACTTCTGAAGTGTATGGAGATCCATTGGTGCATCCACAGACTGAAGAATATTATGGAAATGTAAATACTATTGGACCAAGAGGCGTTTATGACGAAGCCAAACGTTTCCAGGAATCCATTACCATGGCGTACCATACTTTTCACGGTGTAGAAACCAGAATTGTTCGAATTTTCAATACGTATGGACCAAGAATGCGTCTGAATGATGGTCGTGTAATTCCTGCATTTATTGGTCAGGCAATTCGTGGAGAAGATTTGACCATCTTCGGTGATGGATTGCAAACGCGTTCGTTTTGTTATGTTGATGATCAGGTGGAGGGAATTTTTCGTTTGCTACATTCAGATTATGTATATCCGGTAAACATTGGAAATCCAGACGAAATTACTATTAAAGATTTTGCCGAAGAAATCATTAAATTAACAGGAACCAATCAAAAAGTGGTATATCATCCGTTGCCAATAAACGATCCATTGCAGCGTCAACCAGATACTACTAAAGCCAAAGAATTATTGGGTTGGGAAGCTAAAGTAGGTCGTGCTGAAGGGATGAAAATTACCTATGAGTATTTTAAATCGTTATCTCCCGAAGAACTTTCTAAAGAAGAGCATAAGGATTTTACAGATTATATTAAATAAATGGAAAGCCCTTTGGTATCTGTAATTATACCAACATTCAATTCTGAGAAATACATTTCAGATACTATTATTTCTGTCCAAAATCAAACTTACCAAAATTGGGAAATGTTATTAGTTGACGATGGTTCGACTGATGAAACTCAAACGATAATAAATTCATTTCTAACGGATAAAAGGATTCAATTTTATCCGTTAGAAAAAAATTCAGGTACAGGTGTTGCGCGAAATTTTGGAGTTTCTAAGGCCTCTGGTAAATACATTGCATTTCTGGATGCCGATGATTTGTGGAAATCGGATAAATTGGAAAAGCAAATCAATTTCATGCAAACCAATAATTTACCATTTACTTTTTCGTTTTATGATTGTATTGACGAGCATGGAAATTCATTAAATAAAAGGGTAGAAGCACCAAAAAACTTATCCTATCGTCAGTTGTTTTTCTGCAATTACGTGGGTAATTTGACGGGAATTTATGATGTGGATTATTTTGGAAAAATTAGTATTTCTAATATTCGAAAACGCCAGGATTGGATGCATTGGTTGATCATTTTAAAAAAAATAAAAACAGCAAAAGCAGTTCCCGAAAGTTTGGCTTTGTATCGCATTCGGGAGAATTCGTTGTCGACTTCTAAAACTGCCTTAATTCAATATAATTTTGCAGTTTACAGACAGTTTCACGGATATAATGTAGTCGTTTCTAGCTTGTGTATGATTGGGTTTTTATTTACCCAATTAGCTATAAAACCATTTTATTCTAAAACGATTTAATTATTTTTTGTATCCAATTTTTGTTCTTGGTTTCTGCTCCTCTTTTTTCTCGGTTAACTCATCTAAATAAGAGAAAACCAATTCAATATTTTTTCCTTGATTTTCCAGTTTTTTCTGGATTTGAACAATATCCAATTTTATTTCGGTGGTGTCTAGAAGCATTTGTCTAACTTTCGTAAAAATTCGCATAATTTGAATGTTGGTTTGAATAGCTTTTTCGCTATTTAAAACGCTAGATAACATTAAAATACCGTGTTCTGTGAAAGCAAAAGGTAATTTTCTTGTTCCGCCCCAACTTGAAGTCGCAAATTGCGACTTCAAGTTTTGAAATTCATTTTTATCAAGTTGAAACATAAAGTCTTCGGGAAATCTCGTTATATTTCTTTTAACCTGTTCATTAAGTCGTTTGTTTTCAATTCCGTAAAGAGCTGCTAAATCTCTATCCAGCATCACTTTTTGATTTCTAATGTAGTAAATGGTGTTAGAAATTGTTTCTTCCGAAAGAATAAGTTTAGAGTCCATCGCTTAGTATTTAGAATATACTAATATACGATTTTATTTACATTATAAGAAAGATGTAAATTGTTTTAGTTTTCCTCTAGCGCTTCTTTTGAGAGTGTTTTTTCGAATGAATTCAAAATTTAGGTTCGGCTCTAAATATAAAGTTATGGCTTCTTTTATCTTTTCAATTTTTACCAAATCTAATTCGGATTCACTTACATATTCAATCTTAAAACGATCTATTTTGGTCTGTTTGATGACAAATTCTTTGACGTTTCCATCATCTTCAATAATGGATTTGGTTACATAATAAAATGTCAATCCTGGTGATTTTTTTCCACTTGGGAGAATTGCAACATCATTGGTTCGACCAATAAGTTGTTTTAGAATAGGTTTTTCTAAAGTGCTTTTTTCGTCCAGAATTCCAATATCACCAATATCATAACGAATAAACGGATGTGCTTTATTGAATAAAGAAGTAATCACGATGCGACCTTCTTGTCCGTAAGGTAAAACCTGATTGTTGTCGTCCAGAATTTCTACAAAAAGTGTTTCTGAGTTGATTTGTCGTTCACCTTGAGGATTTTCAAAAGCAATCAAATCCAGTTCAGAAGCACCGTATTCATTGACAATAGGAATTCCGAATTGCGTTGCTAACAATTTTCTATCGTCTTCAAAAAGCATTTCGGAAGTGACCATACATACTTTCAAAGTAGGACAAATGTCTTTTAGGATGAGGTTTCGTTTTCGTAAAAATTTGGCAAATAAAACAATCGAACTCGTATAACCGTTGAGGTATTCAAATTTTGTATGCTCAAATTTTTTCAGCATTTTTTCTAAAACGGCATCTGATAAATCAAAAATAGGAAACCGGAAACGTTTGCTCAAAAAATCCTTAAAACGTTCTTTTTTGTATCCTATAAAATCCAATGGAATGCCATAAAACCGAGCTTGCAACGAACGGTTAAAATCGATTCCATACCAGCCAAAACGATACATATTTGAAGCCCAGGTCAACGCATGAGTGTATTTGTCTTTGGCAAAAATAAAAGGCTCACCACTGGAACCTGAGGTTTTGTTGATGTAGCTGTTTTTTGTTGTAAAACCTTTTGAAAGTCGGGATTCTAAGGGACTTTGGAGATTGGTTTTGTTTAAAATGGGTAAATCTTCCCAGTTTTTATAGTCTTTAGAGCCAACTAATTTTTGGTAAAAATGATTATTTTCTAAGTGATAGTTGACAATATTTTGTTTCTGATTTTCAATAAATTGCTTTTTTTCTTGAGGAGAAAGCGCAACTATTTTGTCCAAATCGGATTTTGCTTTCTGGATTGGGAAAGCATTTAATTGCAGCGAAAGGTCAAAAATTGAAAACATGAAAGTCGATATTTCTTCAAAAATAATATTATAACAAGGATTAAAGGCGGAGAATCGACAACTTTTTAATAAATAATTATTTTTTACGTTCAAAAGCAATTATTTTTGCAGCACTCTAAAAACGAGTTTTTGCAACTAAAATTTAAAGACATGAATATATTACTATTGGGTTCAGGCGGAAGAGAGCATGCATTTGCATGGAAAATGGTTCAAAGTCCACTTTGTGATACCCTTTTTATGGCACCTGGAAATGCTGGAACTGCTAAAATTGCTACAAATGTAAATATTGCGGTAACCGATTTTGAAGCCATTAAAGCTTTGGTTATTGCCGAAAATATCGAAATGGTTGTGGTAGGTCCTGAAGACCCATTAGTAAAAGGTATTTATGATTTTTTCCTGAATGATACTCAATTGAGTCATGTTCCGGTAATTGGTCCTTCAAAAATTGGAGCACAATTAGAAGGAAGTAAAGAGTTTGCCAAAGAATTTTTGGTAAAACACAAAATTCCAACTGCAGCTTACGATAGTTTTACTGCTGAAACAGTAGAAAAAGGATGTGATTTTCTAGAGACTTTGCAACCACCTTACGTTCTTAAAGCAGACGGATTAGCCGCTGGAAAAGGAGTTTTAATTATTCATGATTTGGCCGAAGCCAAAGAAGAATTGAGAAACATGTTAGTCGGTCAAAAATTTGGTGCTGCGAGTTCAAAAGTGGTTATCGAAGAATTTTTGGATGGAATCGAATTGAGCTGTTTTGTATTGACTGACGGAAAAAGCTATAAAATTTTACCAACAGCCAAAGATTACAAACGTATTGGCGAAGGCGACGCAGGATTGAATACAGGCGGAATGGGAGCAGTTTCTCCAGTTCCTTATGTTGATGCAGTGTTGATGGAGAAAATTGAAACCCGCATTGTAAAACCTACAATTGAAGGTTTCCAAAAAGATGGAATTCCATACAAAGGTTTTGTTTTTATTGGATTAATCAACGTTAAAAACGAACCAATTGTAATTGAATACAATGTTCGAATGGGAGATCCGGAAACTGAAGTGGTTGTTCCAAGATTGAAAACAGATTTAGTAGAATTGTTTTTGGCTGTAGCCAATGAAAAATTAGACAAAATTGAATTAGAAATAGACGAGAGAAGTGCTACTACGGTAATGCTTGTTTCTGGTGGATATCCTGAAGATTTTGAAAAAGGAAAAGTAATTTCAGGATTAGAAAATGTGAATAATTCGATTGTTTTCCATGCAGGAACGAAATTAGATAACGGAAATGTGGTTACTAATGGAGGAAGAGTATTAGCGGTTACTTCTTATGGGGATTCTTTCCAGGAAGCTTTGGCGCAATCGTACCAAAACATTGAAGCAATTCATTTTGACAATGTGTATTTTAGAAAAGATATTGGTTTTGATTTAGTTTAAAATTGAAACCTTTAGGAATAAAAAAACGAATTGCACTTTAAAATGCAATTCGTTTTTTATTTGAAATCTATTGGTATTCTTTTCTTATTTCAAGAAAGAATGTGCTGTAGTATCTTGATTTTCAGTTCCAGCATCGTCAAAAATACGTAATTGTTTAATCCAGTAAACAATTGCTGCAGTACAAATGATCATAAAAATCCAGTTTATTGTATTAGCACCAAACCAGCTTACTAGTTCTAAAGAGCGTAATCCATCTAATGGTTTGAAAAGAAAATCAACAAAAAGAGTTTGTATTCCTTCGAAAAATGCTTTCATGATATAGAATTTTAAAATTTTATTAATCGTTGTTATAAATGAGTAAATATTTAAAATTTATTATGCCAATAAAATTTTACTATAACTCGTTTCCTTTTTAAACAAGTATTATATTTACAGTCACAAAAGTATAAAATATCCTTATGATTACAAGTGTTTTTAAAAAATCTACACCATTAAATTTTTCATTAGTAGTATTTTTGATCCTGTTTTTCGATTTCATCTATCAAATTCAAGATTTAGCTTGGTCACATTCGGCTATTTTAGTTTTTAAAAAAATAGGAATTGGACTGGTTATTTTGGCTTCGGCATTGGTTACTAATTTTATAACTAAAAAAAATGACCTGAGTAGGGACAGTGCTTACAGCGTTTTGTTCTTTCTATTGTTCTTACTTTTTTTCCCTTCTCTTTTTGATGATATTAATCTGGTTTTTGCCAACTTTTTTATTCTTTTGGCTTTTAGAAGATTAATCTCTTTACAATCTCAAAAAGCATCCAAAGAGAAAATATTTGATGCTTCTTTATGGATTTTTGTTGCTTCTTTATTTCATTTTTGGTGTATTTTATATTTGGTTTTGGTATTTGTTTCAATTATTTCGCATGTTTCGGGAGATTATAGAAACTGGCTTTTACCTTTTATAGCCTTTTTTGCTATAGCCATTATTTTCGCATTGTATTCGTTATTATTCAATGGTGATGCGATTAGTTATATACTGAACGGAGTAAAAACTGATTTCAGTATTGATTATTTTACCAATAATTACCAGAATGCGGCGCTGTCTATTTATGCCACGGTGGCTTTGTTTTTTGTTGTTTCGATGCTAATGACTTTGCCTTCCAGACCATTATTATTGCATGTTTCGTTCAAGAAGATTTTGTTTGCTTTTTTTATTGGGATCATTATTTATGTGATTTCTGCAAACAAAAGCAATGATTTATTGGTGTTTACAATTGCTCCTTTAGCAATGATGGCGACCAATCATATCGAAATGCCGCAGTTGAAATTAAACCAAGAACTGGCGTTAGGAGTACTGATGTTGTGTAGTTTATTTGCTTTTTTCTCTCAATTATAATTTGATTCCGTAAGCTAAGTCGCCAGCATCTCCAAGACCTGGAACAATATAACTATGCTCATTTAGTTTTTCGTCTAAAGCGCCTATCCACAAATGGCAGTTGTCAGGCAAATTTTCTTCCAGATAAGCAATGCCTTCTGGTGCAGCAATTGTAACGGCAATGTGAATGGTTTTTGGTATTCCTCTTTCTATCAATTTTTTGTAGACTGCAACTATAGATTGACCAGAAGCTAACATTGGGTCGATTAATAACAAACATTTATCAGTAATATCGGCAATAGCTTGGTATTCGACTTTTATTTCAAAAAAATCATCATCATTGGGATGATGTCTGTAGGCCGAAATAAATCCGTTTTCGGCTTGGTCAAAATAATTTAAAAATCCCATATGCATACTCAAACCTGCTCTTAATATCGAACAAAGAACAATAGGATCGGTTATTTGAGTTGTTTTTTTGATTCCAAGAGGAGTTTGAATTTCGATAAATTTATAATCCAGTTCTTTGCTCAATTCATACGCCATAATTTCGCCAATACGCTCAATATTTCGTCTAAAGCGCATGGAATCTTTATGAATGTTTACATCTCTTATTTCTCCTAAAAAATGATTTAAAATACTATTTTTTTCTGATAAATGATGGATTTTCATAAGAGAATGACTGTGGATTAGGAATGAGAAACAGAAAGTTAAAATGTAATTTTTTTATAAAAGTATAAAAAGTATCTTTGTCTAAATAAAAAGATAAATATGTTTTCAAAATTAGCTTATTCCGTTTTTGAGCAAAGTATAAAAGATTATCACCAATTTGATAATGTAGATCAACCCATAAACAATCCTTACCCAAAGGAACAGTTTGAGCATTTATTGTATTTAAAAAATTGGATTGACACGGTGCAATGGCATTTTGAAGACATTATTCGTGATCCACAAATTGATCCAGTTGCGGCTTTGACTTTGAAAAGAAGAATCGATGCTTCTAATCAGGAACGTACAGATATGGTGGAATATATTGATAGTTATTTTCTACAAAAATATAGCAAAGTACATGTAAAAGAAGAGGCTAAAATCAATTCAGAAAGTCCAGCCTGGGCATTTGACAGATTATCAATTTTAGCATTGAAAATTTATCATATGACAGAAGAAGCTAATCGTGCTGAGGCTTCACAAGAACACAGAGACAAATGTCAGGAAAAACTAAATGTACTTTTAGAACAAAGAACAGATTTGTCTACAGCCATTGATGATTTGTTGACTGATATTGAAAATGGAGATAAATTCATGAAAGTGTACAAGCAAATGAAAATGTACAACGACGACGAATTGAATCCTGTTTTGTACCAAGGAAAGAAATAATTGAAAAGTCAGTTGACTCCAAAAATAAAGCATATCGCCGTCATGAGACTCTCCGCAATGGGAGATGTTGCCATGACGGTTCCTGTTTTA
>Ga0247805_1000783_pt1 | contig 15915 bp, 14 predicted proteins | sample UWRJL044104R1_FD_180930 | JGI IMG/M metagenome (GOLD analysis project Ga0247805, IMG submission 180930) | Plant litter microbial communities from Arlington Agricultural Research Station in Wisconsin, United States - UWRJ-L044-104R-1 | ecosystem: Environmental > Terrestrial > Plant litter >... | reverse complement strand
CGAGGCGGTCGAAGATCGCGTGCGCGGTCGCCGCGGGCAGCAGTGCGGTCAGCAACGCCATGCCATCGGCCGCGGGCTCCACATCCACCGACCGCTCATCGACAGCGACCTCGTGCCGCGCATCAATCGACTCCGGGTGCATTCTCTCCCGCACGGTTCGCGCCTTGCGCTTGAACTGCGCCGCGGTGTGCGTTTCGGCGAACGGCAGCACCAGTGTTTCGAACTCGGCAAGCGAGGCAGTGGGCAACGTGAAGGACTGCTCGACCAAGAGGTGCGCGTGCCGCCAACTGATGCGCCCGAGCGCGAGCGAGGTGAAAGTCGCGGGCAGGCGGTTGATGAGAGCGTCACTGTCGGCGAGCAGGGTCTGCGCGGTGCGCTCGGGAATCTTTAACGCGCACGCAAGCTCTGCCGCGACGACCCGGCGCGCCGTCTCTCGAACACTCCACCCGTGTGGGCCCGCCGCGCTGAGCGTGTTCTCGGCGAACTGGCTGAGCCGGTGCGCGCGTTCGATGATCTCGACCTTCATCGCGGCGAGGCTTGCCTCCATCCGTGCCACCGCCGCGGCACCGTCAACGAGTGCGCCGAGGGCATCGTTGAACGCTGCGGGGAGCGAGACGGTCGAGGTGTTCATGCGTCTAGATAACACCCCGCCACCGACATTGCGGGCGCCACGGGCGCGAGGTGTGGATAATCGGAAAAATGCCGGTCAGTGAAGGAATGGCGAGGCGGCGGAAGGCCGCAGGCTGATCGAGAAGCGCGGGTGCTGCGCGGCGCTTAACGCCCCGCCCGCGACATCCATCGCCCTGATTGCGAACTACGCGTCGTACTCGTGTTCCGGCGCGGGAAAGACACCCGACTCGACCTCAGCCTTGTACGTGGTCGCCGCCTCAAGCAGCACACCACGAAGATCCGCGTACTGCTTCACGAACTTGGGAATGCGGCCGGTCGTGAGGCCCGCCCAGTCGGTCCAGACGAGCAACTGGCCGTCGGTGTCGGGGCCGGCGCCGACGCTGATTGTCGGAATCGTCAGTTCGCGCGTGATCTGCGCCGCGATCGCCGAAGGAACCATCTCGAGCACTACCGCGAACGCTCCCGCCTCTTCGACCGCGTGAGCGTCGGCAATCAGCGCCTCTGCGCCCTCGCCGCGACCCTGGATGACGTGCCCGCCGAGACCGTGCTCGCTCTGCGGGGTGAAGCCGATGTGCGCCATCACCGGGATGCCGGCCGAGACGATGCGACGGATCTGCTCGGCGCTGCGCACGCCGCCCTCGAGCTTGACCGCGTGTGCGCCGGTCTCCTTCATAAAGCGAAATGCCGTGTGCAGTGCCTCGTCGGCCCCCGTCTCATACGAACCGAAGGGCATATCGGCGACAACGAGCGCACGCTTGACCGAGTGCGCAACGGCACGCGTCAGCGGGATGAGTTCGTCGACGGTGACGGGAAGCGTTGTGTCGTAGCCGAAGACCGTATTGCCGGCCGAGTCGCCGACGAGGAGAAAGTCGATTCCGGCCTCGTCGAAGATCGAAGCGGTGAGCTGGTCATAGCTCGTGAGTCCGGTGATCTTGATTCCATTCGCTTTCGCGTTCTGGAAGTGGCGGGTACGGACTCGTTTGATTGGCTCAGCCATGGGTCGAGTCTAGAACTACGCCGCGTCGAGCGGTCTACGCCAGGCGCCGGGCTGCGAGTGTCAACCAAAAGTCACGTCGCACGTGCCCGCCAGGCGTCAGGTCGCGAGTGCCACCCAGGCAACGAAAGCGGCAATCGTCACGGCGACGGCGACAAGACCGATGGCTCCCACGCGCACAGAGCGAAGAAGAAGAGACAGCAGGAGACCCGCGAGCCAGAGCACCACAAAAGCGACGAGAAATACCGCGGTCGGCAGAACAAACGAGCCACCGATCTGGAAAAACGCGAATGCGACACTAAGAACAACTGCAAGCGGGATCAGGATGACGCCGTAGCCGACGTACAGGGCGATCGCTCTGCGGCGCGGGCGCGATGTTTGCGATAGGGGTGGGGTCATGCCGAGAGCTTAGATTGCCAGTAACCTTAGACAACTCAAGAACCACAGACAGAGGAGCTCATGGACAAGCAGCGCGACTTCGTTCTTCGCACCATTGAAGAACGAGGCATCAAGTTCATCCGCCTCTGGTTCACCGACGTTGTCGGAACGCTCAAGTCGGTGGCCATCGCCCCGGCCGAGGTCGAGGGAGCCTTCTCTGAAGGCCTCGGTTTCGACGGCTCCGCGATCGAGGGCTTCACCCGTGCGTACGAGGCAGACATGCTCGCGCACCCCGATCCGACGACGTTCCAGATTCTGCCGTGGCGCGGCGAGATCGACCCGACCGCGCGTATGTTTTGCGACATCACGACTCCAGACGGCCAGCCCGCCGTCAGCGACCCGCGCAACGCACTCAAGCGCACCCTCGCGAAGGCTGCCGATCGTGGCTTCACGTTCTACACGCACCCCGAGATCGAGTTCTACCTGCTGAAGTCGAGCAAGTTCGGCAAGAAGGGCCCGGAGCCCGTCGACTCGGCCGGATTCTTCGACAACGTTCCCGGTGGCACGGCTCACGATTTCCGCCGCCGCAGTGTGCGCATGCTCGAAGACCTCGGTATCTCGGTGGAGTTCAGCCACCACGAAGCTGGCCCCGGCCAGAACGAGATCGACCTGCGCTACGCAGACGCTCTTACGACCGCCGACAACATCATGACCTTCCGCACGGTGATCAAAGAGGTCGCGATCGAGCAGGGCGTCTACGCGACGTTTATGCCGAAGCCGCTCTCCGGTCACCCGGGCTCTGGCATGCACACGCACATGTCGCTCTTCGAGGGCGACACAAACGCGTTCTACGAGCCCGGCGGTCACTACCAGCTCTCGAAGATCGGTCGCCAGTTTGTCGCGGGTCTTCTCAAGCACGCGCCCGAGATCACCGCTGTGACAAACCAGTTCGTCAACTCGTACAAGCGTCTCTGGGGCGGCGACGAGGCCCCGAGCTTCGTTACCTGGGGTCACAACAATCGTTCTGCACTCGTTCGCGTTCCGCTCTACAAGCCCAACAAGGGCCAGAGCGCTCGCGTCGAGTACCGTGCGATGGACTCAGCAGCGAACCCGTACCTCGCGTTCTCGCTCTTGCTCGCTGCCGGCCTCAAGGGCATCGAAGAAGAGTACGAGCTGCCGCCCGAGGCCGAAGACAACGTCTGGGAGCTCAGCGACGCTGAGCGCCGCGCGCTTGGCTACAACCAGCTGCCCGCGAGCCTCGACCACGCCGTCTCCCTGATGGAAGACTCCGAGCTCGTCGCCGAGACCCTCGGCGAGCAGGTCTTCAACTACGTGCTGCTGAACAAGCGACGCGAGTGGAAGGAATACCGCGCGCAGGTCACTCCCTACGAGCTGGAGAGCAACCTCGAGATTCTCTGATCTCGTGGCGAACAATGCCTCGCACCACAACGACACTCACTGACCTCGCCCGCCTCGGTTTCGCCGAGTTGGGCGAGGCGAGTGAGCGGCTCGAAGCGGTTGATCCGACCCTCGTGCCGCACTTCGCGCACGCCGCCGATCCCGATCAGGCACTGCTGCTGCTCGGCCGCCTCAGCGAGCACGCACCTGAGCAGCTCAACAGCCTGCTCGTGGATGACGCCGCAGCCGGCCGACTCGTTCAACTGCTCGGCGCTTCTGTAGGACTCGGCGAGTTCTTTCTCCGCAGGCCCGCAGAGCTCAGCGCGCTCGCGTCGTCACTGGCCTACCCGCTCGCGGCAGAGGAATACACTGCTGACCTGCTCGCCAGCGTTGACGGCCTCGACGGCGATGCGGCAGCCCTCGCCCTCCGCGTGCGCTATCGCTGGCATCTCGCGCGCCTCGCCTCGTGGGATCTCACCAACCCCGACCCCCTCGCCGCAATGAGCGTTGTCGCCGCGGCGTTGAGCGATCTCGCCGGCGCAGCCCTCGATGCGGCGATCGATGTCGCGCGCCGCTCGGTCAAATTTCCGGCGATGGATGTCGCGGCGACCCGCTTCGCTGTGATCGGCATGGGTAAGGCCGGGGCGCGCGAACTCAACTACGTCAGCGACGTCGACGTGATTTTCGTCGCAGAGGCCGGCGAGGGCATCGAAAACGATCGCGCCGTCGAGATCGCGACGCGCATCGCGATGATGGCCACCCGGTGCATCCAGGAGGTCAGCTTCGAGCCGGAGCTGTGGGAGGTCGACGCCAACCTGCGCCCGGAGGGCAAAGACGGCGCTCTTGTGCGAACCCTCGAATCTCATCTCGCCTATTACGACCGCTGGGCGAAGAGCTGGGAGTTTCAGGCACTGCTCAAGGCCCGCCCACTCGCCGGAGACCGCGAACTGGGAGAACGCTACGTCGCCGCCGTAGCACCCAAGGTCTGGTCGAGTGCCTCGCGCGACAACTTCGTCGAGTCGGTGCAGCGTATGCGCGAGCGCGTGACCGACAACATCCCCGCTGACGAGCTCGACGTGCAGCTCAAGCTCGGCCCCGGCGGGCTGCGCGACGTTGAATTTACAATCCAGCTTCTGCAGCTCGTTCACGGGCAGGCCGACGACGCCGTGCGCCAGCGCGCGACGCTTCCGGCACTCATTGCTCTCGCCGACCAGGGCTACATCGGCCGCGTCGAGGCCGCGGAGTTCTCTCGCGACTACCGTTTTTTGCGGGTTCTCGAGCACCGGCTGCAGCTCACCCGCCTTCGCCGAACCCACCTGATGCCCACCGAGCATGACGACCTGCGGGTTCTTGCCCGAGCTAGCGGGCTCGCGACGAGCGCCGACGACCTCACCGACAAGTGGAAGCGCACAAAGCAGGCAGTGCGCCGACTGCACGAGCGACTCTTCTATCGCCCGCTGCTCTCCGCCGTCGCCGCGCTGCCCGAAGACGGGTTTGTGCTCACGAGCGAGCAGGCGGTCGCGCGACTCGCCGCGATCGGCTTCTCCGACCCCGCTGGCGCCCTTCGACACATCGCCGCCCTCACGGGAGGGGTGTCGCGTCGCGCGACGATTCAGCGCAACCTACTGCCGGTCATGCTCGGCTGGTTCGCGGAGGGCGCCGACCCCGATCACGGCCTGCTGGCCTTTCGCCGACTGAGCGAAGACCTGGGGGAGTCGTACTGGTTCTTACGGATGCTGCGCGACTCGTCGGGGGCCGCCCAGCGCCTGACTCACGTGCTCTCTGGCTCACGATTTGTCGGTGACCTGTTCGAGCGCATCCCAGAAGCTGCTGCTTGGCTCGAGAACGAAGACGAGCTGCGCCCGCGCCCCCTCGAGGTGCTCGTCGAGGAGTCCCGAGCGACCGTAGCGAGACACCGCGATGACCCGGATGCCGCGAGCCTCGCCCTGCGCACGGCGCGACGCCGCGAGATTCTGCGCATGGCCCTCGCCGCGATCGTGGGCACGATTACCGTCGAAGAACTCGGCCACGCTCTAAGCGACATCACCTCGACGATTCTCACCGGCGTGCTCGGGCTTGTTCACAACTACGGCGATGGCATCGAGTTCGCGATCATCGCAATGGGTCGCTACGGAGGCCGCGAGCTTGGTTTCGGGTCCGACGCCGACGTTATGTACGTCTATCGACCGGCGGGGGCGACCGACGAGGAGTCGCAGCAGCGCGCAGAAGCCATCGTCAAGTCACTCGCACGCCTGACCGAAGACCTGCGGGTGCCGCTCGACCTCGACATCGGCTTGCGGCCAGAGGGCAAGAATGGCGCGATAGTCCGGTCGCTCGAGTCGTACCGCGCCTACTACGCCCGCTGGTCGCTCACCTGGGAGGCACAGGCGCTTCTGCGTGCCCGCGGTGCTGTCGGCGACCCCGGAATCATTGAGGCCTTCGAAACCCTCGCCGACGAGGTGCGGTTTCCCGAGGCGATCTCCGAGCAGGCCGTTCGCGAGATCAAACGCATAAAGGCGCGCGTTGAGAGCGAGAGGCTGCCTCAGGCGGCTGACCCCGCGCGTCACCTCAAGCTCGGTCGCGGCTCTCTCAGCGACGTTGAGTGGTTCGTTCAGTTGCAGCAGTTGTTGCACGGCGCCGAGGTGCTGGGCCTACGCACAACGTCGACCCTCGACGCGCTCGAGGCAGCGCGCGACGAGGGTCTCGTTACACCGGTAGAAGCCGCGAAGCTCAAGGACGCGTGGATCTTCGCCTCGCGCGCACGGTCGGCGATGACCCTCTGGAACTCGAAGACGGCAGACGTTCTGCCCACCGATCGCCAGCAGCTCGAGGGCATCGCGCGGCTTCTCGAGTACCCGCCAGGGTCGGCCTCGGCCCTCGACGAGGATTACCTGCGCACAACACGCCTCGCCCGCCAGGTGTTCGAAAAGCGCTTCTACGGAACAGTTCCCCCAACGAGGCCGACAACGGCGTAATCTCGCTGCCATGAAAATCGGCACGGTTCTCAAGCACAGTCTCAACCGGGTGACGAGCAGGGTGGCTCGCGGCCGCTCCGGCCCATTCGCGCTTGTCCGCCACGTCGGACGCAAGAGTGGCAAATCGTACGAAACCCCGATCATCGTTCAGCGCGTCGCCGGCGGATTTGTCATCGAACTGACATACGGCCCGAACGTCGACTGGTACCGCAACATCGTCGCCGCGAACGGCTGTAGCATCCTCTTTCACGGCATCGAACACCCGATACAAGGACTCGAACGAATGGATGTCGCGGCCGGCCTCGCCGCCTTCACCCCCGTTCAGCAACGAGTGCTTCGCCTGTTGCGCCGCGAGCACTTCGTCATGCTCTTCGACGCCCCAACACGCCCGGATAGTGTTTCAGGCGCGTAACACTTAAACATTTTTTCGGCAGTTTTTAGCCCCTACATAGACCGGTTTGTCTTGTACCCCTTTTCTTCCGTCACCCGCTGAGGATTTGTACCCTTTCTGAGAAATCCCTGACCGGATATGTGCTCCTATTTCTCCAACAGTTGTCGGGCAAGCGCTTGCTGACCTGCACTTTTTGTGTACGAATGTGACCGGTCACACGATGGTTGCCGAAGTGAGTTGAGGGGCAGCGCGCGGGGCGCGCCCGCGGTCGGCAGAAGTGCCGACATCCATCGTCTGCTGCCGCTTTGTGAAAGCCCATCACCGATTTTCGCTCGCGTTTTGCGAGCTTGCATGTGCCCCGAATAGGTGTCTTTAATCAAGCCACACGAACGACACGTCTTCCTCAAAGTCGCGGAGCAACTTCCCAGAACGTCCGCCGCGAAAGAATTGAGGCACCCCGTGTTCATCTTCATCCTGCAACTCAGGCACATGATTGAGGGCCACCCCGAGATCTACATGTTCGCGATCTACTCGGGCCTCATCTGGGCCCTGTGGATTCTCAAGATGGTGCTCTCGAGCCGCTACCGCCCGTTCACCGGAAAGTTCACCGGCACAACGAGCGTCATCGTTCCCGTGCTCGATGAGCCGGAAGATCTCTTTCGCGACGTTCTCGCTCGTATGGTCGAGCAGAAGCCCGGCGAGATCATCGTTGTCATCAACGGCGCGCCGAACCCGGTGCTCGAGCGCATCACTGAAGAGTTCGCGCCGCTCGCCCGCTGGGTGCACACGCCGATTCCCGGCAAGCGCAACGCCGTGATGATCGGCACAAAGCTCTCGACCGGCGACATCACGGTGCTTGTTGACTCCGACACCGTCTGGACCGACGGCACACTCGCCGAGCTCGTCAAGCCGTTCGCCGACGACAGTGTCGGGGGAGTCACGACCCGCCAGCGCATTCTCGAACCGACGCGCAGCTGGATCACCCGATGGGCCGACTGGCTCGAGAACTCGCGGGCGCTCTACTCGATGCCGGCGCAGAGCGTTCTCGGCCAAGTCGGCTGCCTGCCCGGTCGCACAATCGCCTTCCGCCGCTCGATCATGATGCGCGTGATGGAGAAGTTTATGACCGAGCGGTTTATGGGCGTCTTTCTCGAAGTGAGCGACGACCGCACCCTCACGAACCTCACACTCAAAGAGGGCTACCGCACCGTTTACCAGCACACCTCGCTCGTCTACACGGATGCCCCGCTGCAGATCAAAAAGCTCGCAAAGCAGCAGTTGCGCTGGGCTCGCGGAAGCCAGTACAACACCCTGCGGATGCTGCCGTGGATGCTCGGACACGCACCGATCCTCGCGATCTTCTTCATCATGGACATCGTTCTCCCCTTCCTGCTCGCGGGAGTCATCGCCGGCTGGATCTACCGTGCCTTCACCGGCCAGGGCTACAACTTCTACGAGGGAATCCTTGGTGAATACGGGGTGCAGAGCGGCATTGTCGTTGTACTCGCGCTGATGATCGTCTCCTCGGTGCTCAGCATGGCCATCCGGCAGATTCGACACCTCGCCGAGAAGCCGAGTGACTTCTTCAGACTGCCGATTTTTATCATCGTCTCAACGACGTTTCTGATGCCGATTCGCCTGCTCGGGTTCTTCCGCATGGGCCACGCGAGCGGCTGGGGAACCCGTGCCGGCGCATACGCCGGTGGAGCGGCGAACGATGACGTGATGAGCGGCCTGAGTGCGCCGGCTGTTCACGACTCCTTTGCCCCGCAACCGCACGGCGCGACTCTCGTCGAAACCTCACCCCGACGCACGGCCGCGAGCGTTGCACCGCTCGCTCCGGCTCGTCGCCGACTCAACCCCAAGGCCGCATGGCCCTACCTGATCGGATTCTCGATCTTCGCCCTGGAGGTGTTCTTCATTGTCAACTTCTAACAAGTCCCGTTTTCGAGCCCAACGCGCATGGTGGGCTTCGAGTTCCAAGACCGAGCGCGGCACATTTGCCGGCGCGACACTCATCATCCTGACCCTCGCGGCAACGAGCGCGTTCGTCTGGAACTCACCGAATAACCCCGTCAACACCGCGGTAAATGCCGTGGATGCCGTCGTCGGCCCGACACGTGAAGACGAGTTGCTCGCCGAGAGAAACGCACTGCTCAGCCAGGTCGTCGAACTGCAGGGCGAACTCGACGCGACCGGTGCAGACCTCACGGCGTCCGAGGCGGAGAAAACAAAGATTCAGGCCGCGCTTTGGAAGACCGAGGGACAGCTCGAGGCCCTCAAAGCCTCACGAAAAGACGCGCCGGTGGCAACACAGACCCCCACCGAAACGGTTGTGACCGCAGGCGCGATCACCGCGCCATCCAAGTCGACTCTTGTTGCGCCGAAATCGCCGTACCTCGGGCTCTACACGGAGCAGGCGCCGTTCAACTGGGCGACCTATGACGCAACGGCGAAGAAGATCGGCTCGAATCCGAACACCGTCGGGTACTTCGGTGGGTGGGATGAGAAGTTCCGCGCGAACGCCGTCACAAGCGCGTGGACCAGAAAGAAGCTGCCGATTCTCACCTGGGAGGCGCGCCCGATTGCCGCGGCCAATGATGTCGTCGACGAGCCCGAGTACTCGCTGCCGAAGATCCTCGACGGAGATTTCGACGCGTACCTCACGAAGTACGCCCGCGACATTAAAAAGACCGGCCTGCCACTGGGCATTCGCCTCAACCACGAGATGAACGGCACCTGGTACCCGTGGTCGGAGAGCGTCAACGGCAACAGCAAGGGCGACTACGTGAAGGTGTGGAAGCACGTGCACGACATCTTCGAAAAGGAGGGTGCCAACAAACTCGTCATCTGGATCTGGGCACCCAACATCATCAACAACCTGTCGTCGAGCCAGAAGTCGATCGACTACCTCTCGGGGCTGTACCCGGGCGACACATACGTCGACTGGGTCGGTCTCTCTGGCTACCTGCGCCCCAACTACAAGCCAGACAACGACTTCAGCTTCGACTACACGTTCAAGCCGTCGCTTGACCAGCTGCGGGCGATCAGCAACAAGCCGATCATCCTGGCCGAGGTCGGGGCCTCCGAGATCGGCGGGCACAAGGCGAAGTGGATCACGAGCCTGTTCGAAGGGCTCGAGAAACCCGAGAACTCCGACATCGTCGGCTTCTCCTGGTTCTCCCTCGCCGTCACGACCTACGTCGGCGGTGAACGGGCCACAAACGACTGGCGTGTCGACTCCCGTGCCGACACCCTTGCGGCCTTCAAAGCCGGGCTCAACAGGCCAACCAGCAGATTCACCCTCACCGCTAACTGATTGCTCGAAAGGAAACACAATGAAGAAGACAACCCCCACAACCCCGCCGCGCATCAGCGTCATCGGCACCGGCTACCTCGGTGCGACACACGCAGCGGCCATGGCCGAGATGGGCTTCGAGGTCATCGGCGTCGACACCGACCCGGCCAAGGCCGCAGCACTGAGCGAGGGGCGCGTGCCGTTCTTCGAACCCGGACTGCCAGAACTCATTCGCAAGCACGTTGCGAGTGGGCGTCTGCGCTTTACGACCGATGTCGCTGAGGCGACCGCGCTGAGCGATGTGCACTTCATCTGCGTCGGAACCCCGCAGCAGCGCGGCAGCAACGCCGCAAACCTGAGTTACGTTGAGGATGCAACGGCCTCCGTTGCGCGCAACCTCACGCACGACGGCCTGATCGTCGGAAAGTCGACGGTGCCCGTGGGCACGGCAGAGCGCTTGCGCGGAATCATCGCAGACGCGGTGCCTGCGGGCATCGATGCCGAGCTCATCTGGAACCCCGAGTTTCTGCGCGAGGGCAAGGCCGTCGCCGACACGCTCACGCCCGACCGCATCGTCATCGGGGGAGTCTCGCCGCGCTCCGAGGCAACAATGCGCCAGGTCTACGCGCAGCCGCTCGCAACCGGCACACCGATCGTTGTCTGCGACCTCGCGACAGCCGAACTCGTTAAGGTGAGCGCCAACGCTTTTCTTGCGACAAAGATCTCGTTTATCAACGCGATAGCCGAGGTGTGCGAGGCCGCGGGAGCGGACGTGAGCGTGCTCGCCGACGCTCTCGGGCACGACGTGCGCATTGGCAGGCAGTTTCTCAATGCGGGCCTCGGGTTCGGAGGAGGGTGCCTTCCCAAAGATATTCGCGCCCTCATCCACCGCTCCCGTGAACTCGGTGCCACGAAGGCGGCCGATCTTCTCCAGCAGGTCGACGAGATCAACATGTCTCAGCGTCAGGAAGTCATCGAGAGGGCCCTCGAAGCGTGCGGCGGGTCGGTGCTCAACCGTCGGATCGGCGTTCTCGGCGCGGCCTTCAAGCCCCTGACCGACGACGTGCGCGACTCGCCGGCGCTCAACGTCGCGGCGGCCCTGCACTTGCGCGGTGCCCAGGTCGTCATCTACGACCCCGAGGCGACAGAGACGGCGCAGCGAATGTTCCCGACGCTCACCTACTCCGACTCTGTCGAAGAGGCGGCGACCGGGGCAGACGTGCTTCTTGTGCTCACCGAGTGGGACGAGTTCACAGCCATCGACCCGATGGCGCTGCGCGAGCGTGTTGCGGCACCCGTCATCATCGACGCCCGCAACTGCCTCGACGCGGCCCGCTGGCGCGCAGCAGGCTGGGCGCTCACGGGGCTCGGCAGCAACACAACGGCACCCGTTGTGCGCCTACCCGCGGCCGAGTTGCTGCTGGCGTCGCGCTAGCGGTCTGGTCATTGCTCCCTCGTGCCACTAAAGTGAACGCTGTTTACATTGCTTCACATTCAACGGCGCGAGGGAGCACGGCATGGCCACCATCCAGATCGACGGCGGAACCCTGTACTACGAAACCAAGGGCCAAGGCCCGGTGCTCATCATCACCGGCTCACCCATGGGAGCGAGCGGTTTTGCCCAACTCGCCGAAGCGCTCGCGACCGACTTCACTGTCATCACCCACGACCCGCGCGGAATCTCGCAGAGCACCCTCGATGACGTCGAACAGGACTCAACGCCCGACCTTCGCGCCGACGACCTCGTGGCACTTCTCGACGCGCTCGACATCGAGACCGCGGATGTGTTCGGCTCCAGCGGGGGAGCAGTGACGGGGCTCGCGCTTGTGACGCGACATCCACACCGCGTTCGAACGCTCATCGCGCACGAGCCGCCGCTGCTCGAGCTTCTGCCCGACGCAGCGGAGCAACGCGCCGCCACCCAGGACATCGTCGACACGTACCGGTCGCACGGACTCGGCGCTGCGTTCGGGAAGTTTATGGCGAACGCGGGGTTCGAGCCCGGCGACGAGGGCCCGCCTCCGAGTGCGAACCCTGAGCAGGACGCCGCCGACGGCGCCCGCTTTCTCGGCCACGAGTTGCTGGGCACAACCACCTACGTTCCCGACGCCTCGGCTCTCACCGGCCGCTCGATCGTTGTCGGGCTCGGCGCCGACTCGGCAAAACTGCTGACCGCCGACACGTCACGCGCTCTCGCATCGCTGCTTGGCACAGACACAGTCGAGTTTCCCGGCGACCACGGCGGTTGGATGTCGCAGACCGATGCCTTCGCGGCTGTGGTGCGGCGCGAACTCACCCCATGATGAGCCTGTAACGTCGAACCATGACCACCGACGCGGGCAAAGATCCCGACGCCATGAACTTCTGGCAGCAGACGCGCTTCTACCTCTTTGAGCCGTGGTGGCGCGGAGCCTGGTTCGTCGGCGCGATCGCCTGGGGCGTTGTGCTCAACGTCATCTTCATCAGCACCGGTGGAACAGAAGAACTGCTCGGCATCTTCTCGGTCGTGCCGCTCTTCGCGTTTATCATCGAACAGCAGAATCGCTCTCGCAAACTGCGTCAAGAGAAGCTTGATCGCGAACGAATGAAGTGACAAAGTACGACGTCAAGAAGCACCTGCGCGCGCTCTACGCGCCGCGCGCGGGGGACTGGCACGTCGTCGAAGTATCGCGTCAGCAATTTCTGATGGTCGACGGTCACGGTGACCCGAACACGTCGCCGCTCTACCCTGCCGCCGTTGAAGCGCTCTACGGGCTCAGCTACGCAATCAAGTTCGCCTCGAAGGCAGCGGGTCGCGACTATGTCGTCGCACCCCTCGAAGGGCTCTGGCATTCGGATGTCGCTGACGCCTTCGTGCGCAACGATCGAGCTCTCTGGCGCTGGACGATGATGATCGCGCAGCCCGACTGGATCACGCCAGAAGCAGTGGATGCGGCGCGCACGGCCAAAGGCATCACACTGCCGAGGCTCGAGTCGCTCGACGAGGGGCGGTCGCTGCAGATCCTGCACGTCGGACCGTACGCCGACGAAGCGCCGACCCTCGCGCGCTTGCACAACAAAGTAATGCCGCAGCACGGTGTGACCTTCAACGGTCGCCATCACGAGGTCTACCTCGGCGACCCGCGCAGGGTCGCGCCCGAGAAGTTGCGCACGGTGTTACGTCAGCCCGTGCGCGGGCTGTAGCGCCGGTTACCCGATCGATACCCGACGGAGACTGGTTCGAGACCTCAACCCGAGTGATTGTCAGTAGCCTCGGGATATGAAGCGAAAACTTCTCGCCGGTGCTGTTCTCATTGGGTGCCTCGCGCTGACCGCCTGCACGGCGCCGATCAGCTATGGAGTGAGGCTCAACTCAGACGGCACCGTTGACTACGCAAACTGCAGTCCCGGCCTCGCCGAGCACGAGGTGGACTATCGGGTGGGTGACGAGGCAGGCGTGACGGAGTGGGGTCTGACGCCCGGGATCGACGCCGATCTGCCGCACACCGTCATCGAGTACGGGGTGCTGCCCGACGGCTTCACAGGTGCAGCGTTGCCGCCGCCTCGCGACTGGACGAGCGTTGACGTTGGCTTCGCGCACTACGAGCGCTCCGAGCTCGTCGTCGACGATTGGGTCTGGGAAGACAATAACTTCGAGTGGATCCCTGGCCAGCCCTGCATGGAGGTCGACTGATGCCCGTTGTCGGAATCATCCTCGCCGTGCTCGTGGATCTCGTAGTACCGACGGCTCTCCTCGTCTGGCTCGTGCGGGCAAACAGCGCAGGTAGGCGCAGCGACAGGGGAGAGCGCGTGTTTTGGGCCTGGTTCGGCCCGATCATTGGCATCTACGCTCTCGCGATCGTGGCGTCGCTTGACCGGATCTTCGCCTTTGAGGGGCAGGGAGTGGTGATTGCGAGCATCTTTGCCCTGCCGGCGTCCGGAATCCCCGCGGCATTCAACTCGACGGTAATCCACTACTTCTTTTCGACGGCAGAGTGGGCAGCGTTCGGTTACTTCATCGTGACGAGCGTTTACACGATCGGGCTCATCGCTTGGGCGGCGCTCCCCGCTCTTGCGATCAGGCGGATCAACCAGCGGGCTGCAACGCCGCGCAAGCGCTAGCCGCGACATCCACCACCCCGCTTGGGAGCAAATCCGGCACTGAATGAGCGCTTTTCGGACGGATGAGCGAGAAGTTTTACCCTCATTCGTCCGAAAAGCGCTCGTGGGCGTACGCAAACGGCCCGCACCTTCCGAAGAAGATGCGGGCCGCCAGACAACTACGAGTTAGACGCTGTAGTACAGCTCGTACTCGAAGGGGTGCGGACGCTGCGAGGCCGGGATGATCTCGTTCTGGCGCTTGTAGGCGATCCAGGTCTGAATCAGGTCGGTCGTGAAGACGCCACCCGCGGTGAGGAACTCGTGGTCGTTCTCGAGGGCAACGAGTGCCTCGCCGAGCGACGCGGGAACCTGCGGGATGTTCTTTGCTTCCTCGGGCGGGAGCTCGTAGAGGTCCTTGTCGACGGGCTCGTGCGGCTCGATCTTGTTCTTGATTCCGTCGAGGCCAGCCATCAGCTGCGCGGCGAAAGCGAGGTACGGGTTACCCGAGGCGTCAGGCGCGCGGAACTCGATGCGCTTTGCCTTGGGGTTGGTGCCCGTGATCGGGATGCGGATCGATGCAGAGCGGTTACCGGCCGAGTAGACCAGGTTGACGGGAGCTTCGAAGCCGGGAACGAGACGACGGTACGAGTTGAGCGTCGGGTTCGTGAACGCGAGAACCGCGGGAGCGTGCTTGAGCAGGCCACCGATGTACCAGCGTGCGATGTCAGAGAGCCCGCCGTAGCCGGTCTCGTCGTAGAAGAGCGGCTCTGAGCCGTTCCAGAGCGACTGGTGGGTGTGCATACCCGAACCGTTGTCGCCGAAGAGGGGCTTGGGCATAAACGTTGCCGTCTTGCCCCACTCGAGCGCCGTGTTCTTGACGATGTACTTGAACTTCAGGATGTCGTCTGCCGCGTGCACCATTGTGTCGAAGCGGTAGTTGATCTCGGCCTGTCCACCGGTTCCCACTTCGTGGTGGGCGCGCTCGAGGATGAGGCCGGCGTCGATCAGCTTGAGGCTGATGTCGTCGCGAAGGTCGGCCTGCTTGTCGACGGGGCTGACGGGGAAGTAGCCACCCTTGTAGGGCGTCTTGTTGGCGAGGTTTCCGCCAACTTCTTCGCGTCCCGAGTTCCAGGCGCCCTCTTCGGAGTCAACAGAGTAGAAGCTCTTGTTCTGGCTGACTTCGTAGCGAACGTCGTCGAAGATGTAGAACTCGGCCTCGGGGGCGAAGTATGCGGTGTCGGCGATGCCGGTCGAGGCGAGGTACTTCTCTGCCTTCTTTGCAACCTGGCGCGGGTCGCGGTGGTAGATCTCACCGTTGCGCGGGTTGTAGATGTCGAAAACCATGATGAGCGTGCGCTCGGTACGGAAGGGGTCAACGTACGCGGTTGTCACGTCGGGGATGAGCTGCATGTCCGACTCGTGGATCGACGCGAAACCGCGGATCGACGAACCGTCAAAGAGCTGTCCGACGGAGAAGAATTCCTCGTCGACAGTGGAGGCGGGAATGTTGAAGTGCTGCTGAACACCGGGAAGATCGGTGAAGCGAATATCAAGGAACTTTACGTCAGTGTCCTTGATGAACTTGAGCACCTCTGAAGAATCACTGAACATGTGAAGAACTCCAATATGAGCTTGGTACGGGGCGACTGCAGGTGCAGCCTCTCCCGAGGGTAGGCGTTAGGGGTTTCGCCTCAGTGACACAAATGTTTCGGGGATGTTACGGACTTGTGCCGGACTACACTCAGACCCATGAGCTCGCCCGTTTCCAGCC
>Ga0247805_1000782_pt1 | contig 15917 bp, 13 predicted proteins | sample UWRJL044104R1_FD_180930 | JGI IMG/M metagenome (GOLD analysis project Ga0247805, IMG submission 180930) | Plant litter microbial communities from Arlington Agricultural Research Station in Wisconsin, United States - UWRJ-L044-104R-1 | ecosystem: Environmental > Terrestrial > Plant litter >... | reverse complement strand
GGAATACTTTGTTCCTGAATAGGTGTTGGATTTTCGAAACCTAAATCCTTTACAGCATTAACAACGTCATCACTTATCCCCAATTTACTAAATGGGTTTATCATGTATTATAATTTATTAAGCCGCAAAGGTAAGTTTAATTATTGGTATTTCAACGCGGCCTAACTAAATAAAAATGAGCTGCTTAATTATCTAAGCCTGTCGGCCGACCTTAATAATTGCTCGTCTTTACGTATTCCACGTATCGCCAGTGCGCAAAATATGATCGCTAAAAGTAATAAAATGGCACCTGAACCTACTGAGGCATTGGTTAGTCCGCCAGGTAAATGTTGACCGTAAACGCTGCCCCAGCCAGCAAGTACCAGCACCAAAACAATACTTACTGTAGCAATTCTTTTTTGAGCAGACCTGTTTTTAAACGCGAAGATATTGAAAAAGCAAATTGCAGCTAAAGCGATGTTTGCAATCATCAGTGGTAAGAAAGGTTCTATAGTTAAGCCATTGCCCGAGGCAGCATTCGTTTTTTGATGCAGTCCGTTAGTATAAATGCTATAGGCTGTAGCATCTACATTTTTGGTAATTAAAGGCAAAAACAGTAAGCTGATCAGCGTTAAGGTGGCTAAAAGCAGCCATATAGATTGCACTCTTTGTATCATATCAGTTCAATAATTTCAACAAATATATTAAAAGGAGGATAGTAACCAATCTGATATCCGATTAAAAAGATAATTTTGTAGCATTGAAGACACAACGTTATTTTATTGAATTATCGTACGACGGAAGTACTTATCATGGCTGGCAAATCCAACCCAATGCCAGCACCGTACAGGAATGTCTGGATAAAGCACTGAGCATTTATTTCCGCCAGCCTATAGCCTCTTTGGGCTGTGGCCGTACCGATGCCGGCGTACATGCCACCCAGTTTTATGCACATTTTGACCTGGAAATTCCAGCAGACGAAACAGAGGTGAAAAAAACTGTAGCCATTGAACGTTCTGTAACTGGCATCAATTCCCTGCTTCCTTATCAAATTGCAGTAAAACGTGTATTTGAAGTCGAGAATGATGCTCATGCCCGCTTTGGGGCTACAGAACGTGCCTATCATTATCACCTTCATTTCCATAAAGATCCTTTTAAATTAAACCGTTCCTGGCTTTTTAAGGGTGAATTAGATGTGGAAGCCATGAACCAAGCTGCCAAAATATTGCTCAATCACATTGATTTCTCTTGCTTTAGCAAATCTCATACGCAAACGTTTACCAATAACTGTAAAATAACTGAAGCTTTTTTTGAGGTAGAGGAAGATGGTTTGAAGTTTACCATCCGGGCCGACCGCTTTCTCAGAAATATGGTGCGAGCTGTGGTAGGCACTTTAATTCGCATCGGGAAAAAGGAAATTAATGCCAGACAATTTGAAGAAATTATTGTAAGTAAAAACAGGAGCAATGCCGGGCAGAGTGTTCCAGCCTGTGGCTTATACCTGGTGAATGTCATTTATCCCTTTGTCCAATAACTATGTCTAAAATAACCGGAGATGCCTTAAATGTAGGTTTGTTAAAACGGGTTTTTCAATATGTAAAGCCTTATCGCAGGATTTTTATCCTGTCGATCATTTTAACCATTCTGCTAGCCCTCATCGCACCGGCCCGTCCTTTCCTGATTCAATATACCCTTGACCATTACATCATGACCGGGCAGTATGGTGGTCTTTTGAACATGACCGTACTCATGTTGGTCTTGTTAATTGTGCAGGCAGGTGTTCAGTTTAGTCATACTTTACTGACCAATACGCTCGGACAGTCGGCCATTCGCGATCTGCGGATCAATGTTTTTAACCATATCAGTAGTCTAAGGCTCAAGTATTTTGACAATACACCGATCGGGCAATTGATTACCCGTACCGTTTCAGATCTGGAAACCATTGCCGAAATCTTCTCGGAAGGGTTGATTGTCATCATTGGAGATATTTTGATGGTCATTGTGATCATCGGTGTGATGGTGTACCGCGACTGGGCATTGACCCTGGTTGTTTTGTTACCTATGCCCTTACTCATCATCGCCACTTCTATATTTCAAAAAGCCATCAAATCTGCTTTCCAGGAAATCAGAACCGAGGTGTCAAATTTAAACACCTATCTGCAAGAGCATATTTCCGGTATTTCCATCATCCAGTATTTTGCACGTGAAGAGCAGGAGTATAAAAAGTTTGTTAGGATTAATGCCCGCTACCGCGATGCCAATATTCGCTCAAACTGGTATTATTCGATATTTTTCCCCGTAGTAGAGATCATTTCTGCCATGTCGCTCGGCCTCCTTGTATGGTACGGATCCAGAAGTATATTGGCCAAACCACTATCGGTTACACCAGGAACTATAGCTGAATTTATCATGTACATCAGCATGCTGTTCCGCCCCATCCGCGAGCTTGCTGATAAATTCAATACCCTGCAAATGGGAATGGTAGGGGCTGAGCGGGTATTTAAAGTACTCGATACACAGGAAGTAACAAAGAATGACGGAACTTTTGTTCCTGCAAAGATGCAGGGAGCCATTTCATTCGATCATGTATGGTTTGCATATAATGATGATCACTATGTTCTGAAAGATATTTCCTTCCAGGTAAAGGCCGGTAAAACCATTGCTTTGGTTGGTGCCACAGGGGCAGGTAAATCATCTACAATCAATATTCTAAACCGTTTTTATGAAATTCAAAAAGGAGAGATCAAAATTGATGGCGTTAAAATCCAGGACTATGAACTGAATTTCCTGCGCAGCAATATTGCCACGGTATTGCAGGATGTGTTTTTGTTTTCCGATACGATTTTCAACAACATCACACTCAATAATCCGGACATTGGTATGGAACAGGTGGTAGATGCGGCGAAGAAAGTAGGTGCACATGATTTTATTGAGCGCTTACCCGGCGGTTATCAATACAATGTAATGGAACGTGGGGCTACATTGTCTGCAGGTCAGGCGCAGCTTATTTCCTTTATCCGGGCGCTGGTTTATAATCCTTCTATCCTGGTATTGGATGAGGCGACTTCTTCTGTAGATACAGAAACAGAAATGCTGATTCAGCACGCCATTGAGAACCTGATGCAGGGACGCACCTCTATTGTGATTGCACACCGTCTATCGACCATTCAAAAGGCCGATCAGATTATGGTGCTGGATAGAGGGGAAATTAAAGAAATTGGCACACATCAGGAATTGCTGAGGCTAAATGGCTATTATAAAAAGTTATATGATTTGCAGTTTAAAAATTAAGCGTTACTCTTCAATCGTATCTATACCTTTTTCTTTAAGATTTTTCAATGCGTTTTTCATTGCTTCAACCTGCTCGGGCGAGTGTCTTTGCCAGATGGTTACTTCGCCAACTACTTTAAACGGATGTTCTGAGCGGTATGACATTGTAGGGTTCCCGGGAAATTTTTTATCCGTTACATTCGGATCATCCTCGATGTAGCCCGTTGCCTCAACCAGGTAAATTCTTTCCCGGCCATCACCTGCGGCAAGCGTTGCTCCCCAAATGGCTGCATGTAAAGTGGATGTTGCATAAACGTGTTTTAGTTGTCTATCTGCAAAGTTGGATATAAAACCAACTTCAATAAAATCTCCAATCTTTAAGTCTGCCTTTGTTCCGTGAAAATAAGTTTTGGCAAAAGGAGCAGAGCCTGGAATTCCGTTTTTGTTTTCTGATTGAATCGTAGCCATAGGATGGTTATAAAAGTATGCTGAAATTTTAAATCAAAGTATAGGTTTGATTGCCTTAATCATCAATTTAGAAATGATACTATAGCCCTGATCCGAAGGGTGCAATCCATCATATGTCATTGCACCGGCTTCAACCGGATATGGGTATTCATCTTTTAACGGATCGAATGGCAGGCCGATGTATGCCGGGTAACTAAAGTTTTTGTAAAATCCGGTTTTAGTATCTTTCAGGCGCTTATATTTTACTACACGTTTTACAGCCAGTTTTTTCTCGTAATATAAGTCTACTACTTTTAGTTTTTCATATTCAGCAATCTCTTTCACTGCATTGGCGAACTGGGCTAAGGATTGCCCATCTTTAGGTTTATAGGAACCGTAAGCATTGTTTTTTGCGTTTTTGATGTACACAAAATCTCCACGTTGCATTGGTGTAATGAGGATGATTTCAGCTTTAGGATTAAGTTCGCGCAGTTTATTGATGATGATGCGGTAAGAGGCATAAAAAGTTTCATTGCCTTTTCCATTGGTATAGTCGGCCAGGGTGCCTATTGTCCGGCCATGCCACCAGTCGTTGGTTCCCAGGAATACAGAGTAGATGTCCGATTTTTGCAAGTCAAGTTTCTCTATTTTCTCTGCAATTCCTCCTGCAGTCCAGCCATTGTGGCCCTGATTAATGTATTTTACAGCAGGAAGCTTTTCAGTAACCATGGTCATATAACCTTTGCTGATCCGATTTTGCGTTTCTTCCGGATGTTCATTCATATAAGTAATGGAATCGCCAATGGCAGTCCACAACACTTGCTGACCGCTAAAAGAGGTGAATAACAGTAATAAAGGCAATAGGAATAACAGTTTTTTCATTAAAGTTTATGGTATTGTTTTGAAGTTTGAAATTAGCTTTTTTTATTGAATTGTCTTAGCAAGAGAAGTAGGTTGGTTTAAAGACAATTGCATTAATAATTTCCCTGTCGGATAAATATCGGATCGGTTAGGGTATTCAAAAATGCCAGAAGTTGCTTTTTCTCAGTGCTGTTTAACGGAATTCCTGCCTTGCCGTTGGTATACAGCGCACTGTCTAATCCTTCAGTCTGATTTAGGCCATTGCTGTAATGCTCCAACACCTGTGCTAAGGTCGTGAAACGGCCGTCGTGCATGTAAGGTGAACTCAGCCCTATGTTTCTGAGGCTTGGCACTTTAAATTTTCCCATATCTTCCGCTTTTTTAGTCAGCGTTCCCCTACCTTGGTCGGCGGTTGTTCCGGTACCTGCATTTCTCAATGTTTCGTCGGTAAATAATTCACCTGCGTGACAAGGGCTGCATTTTTGTCTGAATAAAGTTAATCCTCTATGCTCTTCAAGCGTATAATTCAAGCTTTCCTGTCTGGAATAGGCATCGTACCGGGAATTGGAGGTAACCAGGGTCTCGAGGTAATCTTTGAATACCTTCATGAGTCGTTCTTCGGTAATTTCTTCCGTCCCAAATACCTTTTGGAATTGCTTTTTATAACTGTCCGATTTATTTAGTCGCTCTAAGACTAACGGGATGCTGGAAGCCATTTCTACAGGACTTTGAATGGCATTGGCTACCGTTTGAGATAGAAGATGTGCCCTTGCATCAGCAAAATAACTTTTTTTCCATTGCAGGTTCATCAAAGCAGGTGTATTCCTGGCGGCATGAACAGTGCCGTTTCCCTTACTGAAGATAATTCCAGGATCGGAATACGCATTTTCATTTTTATGGCAGGAAGCACATGACACGCTGCGGTCAGCAGATAAGCCTGGGTCTTGAAATAGTGTGCGGCCTAAGGAAATCCCTTTTAGGGTAGCAATGCTGGTATCTGCAGGTAATTTAGGGAAGTTTAAAGGCTGATTGGGCGCCATTTTTGAATCAGATGACGAAAACATAAACCCAAAAGCCAGGATACCGAAGCTGACAGCCAGCATAACTAATATAATGATTTTCCCTTTTTGTAGTCCAGCCATATTACACTATTGCATAGCCCCCGGATTGATGGCTAATACTTTGAAGTCGCAAAAATAGGCAATTTATCCAACAATCATATCTTGCGGACGCAAACCCAGTACATTGTAAAATGTATTGCTGAAAGTAGATACACTATCATACCCCACTTGAAGCGCTACACTTTTAACTGTTTCGCCGGTAACAGAAAGCAACTCGACCGCCTTAATGATTTTGTAAAGTTTGATGTAACCTGCTACTGTAATGCCGATGTCTTGCTTAAATAACCGCTCCATGGTACGGGCAGAAAGATTGAATTTTGAGGCGACTTCCGGGATTTTAATATCGCTGGCTATGTGCACTGTCAGGTAATCAATCATACTGGCAATCCTGGGATTCTGTGGAACAGGTAAAACCAGGGGCAGTGCAGATTGAAAGGTAACTGGTAAAATGCCAACCAGGGCTTTTAAGAAATCAAGTTCCAGCTGATCTTCTTCTTCCAACCTGGACCACTGTTCGGTAAACAGGATCATCTCTCTCAATACTTTGGGCGTGTGGAAAATATTGAGCTCCTTAAAAAAGGCATCATCAGCCGTGTGGCTAAGAAAAATACAACGCAGGTAAACGGGGCTAACCGGGCTGGAAGTACGGTGTGCTAAACCCGGCGGGATCCAGGCACAATGGTGTGTAGGCAGTAAATACGTCCGTTCGGCAGTATGTAAATATTGAACGCCCTTTTCTACAAAGATCAATTGCCCCATATGGTGCGAATGCCACTCGTTTGAAAACTTCCAATCGGCCTCGTGCCATACGTAAGCTTGTTTTTGAACCGCATCAACGGTTAAGTGGTAAAATCGGGCACGTTCCATTTGTCGTATTATAACATGTGATTGGCAAATATAGACATTTATTGACAGATTGTTTTACAGACCTTTGTGGGATAAATCTATATAAACATTTAATACATGAATATGATCAATTCAATGCGTTTAAAAACAAGCTTGCTTGGCTTATTTTTCTTGTTTAGCAGCGCATTACTCAAAGCTCAGACAACTATGAAAACAGCAGACGCAACTTTAAAAATACTGGTTCTTTTCAATACAGAAAGTGGGGGAACTTATAAAATGGCACAGGAAATTGCAGCTGGTGTGAATAGGTTGCCAGGTGCAAAAGCAGTGCTGAAACAAGTGCCAAGGATTAAGGCTTTGGATAAAGAAAAGGAAAAAGCATTTGCGGCAATACCTTATGCCAGCATAGATGAATTGCCGGATTATGATGGCATTGCCTTTGGGTCTGCGGTACATTTTGGCAACATGAGTGCAGATATGCGTTACTTTTTAGACCAGTCGGTAGCGATTTGGACGGCCCGTAAACTGGAAGGTATACCGGCTACGGTGTTTATGTCGGCCGGTAGTGGTGCCGGACGGGAAGCTGCGATATTGTCCTTTTGGAATACGCTTGCGGTTCATGGGATGCTGATTGTACCCACTGGAATTATGGGCACGGCAGATATCGACAAGAGCATTGGACAGGGCAATACGGCATTTGGTGCTTCATCTTTAGCCAGTGTGACGGGGTCTGCCCGTCCATCTGAAGGTGAAAAACACATTGCGGCACTGCAAGGCTACGCCTTAGCTAAAGCAGCAAAAGGGTATCAGATGATGCGTATGGCTGTAGGAATAAATCAACAATCAAACTATACCACGATGAAAACACAGGTGATTGAAGCGCGCTTGAAAGCACTAAACATTACTTTAACAGATGCTCCGGCTCCGGTAGGGAATTACAAACCTTTTAAAATTGTTGGAAACCAGGTATTCATTAACCAGATTGCATTGAAAGCAGGTAAACTGGAACATCCCGGAATGATTGAGAAGGAAGTGACTGAGGAGCAAGCCAAGCTGGCCACCAGGCAAACTTTGCTTAATGTACTGGCTGTATTGAAACAGGCTACTGGCGGTGATCTGGATCGCGTAAAGCAAGCGGTACAGCTGACGGGGTTCTTTTATACGCCTGCCGGATATACGAAACATGCGGTACTGATGAACGAAGCGTCGAACTTACTGGTGGAGATATTTGGCGAGGCAGGCATGCACACGCGGGCTACGGTAGGGGCGTCGTCTTTGCCAATGAATTCTGCGGTTGAGATACAGGCGGTGTTTGAACTGGATTAATAAATTTTGAGTTGGATTAATATTGAAAAAGGAAGCTTTCCGTTGCGAAAAGCTTCCTTTTTTGGTTAGTTTTTAGATAAGAGCTGTTCAACCAGCTTATCCAGTGCTTCGGCATTTGCTGCGCCGCTACCTACAAATTTCTTGACGATGATACCGTTCTGATCGATCAATACTTTGGTTGGATAGGCGTTGACATTGTACTTGCCCGGAACAGTTTGTTGTCCTTTTTCTGCTTGCTCGCTTAACACATTAACCCAGGTCATCTGATCCTGATCCAATGCTGCTGTCCATTTTTTATAGTTTTCGTCTGGTTTGCCCCGCTCGCTGGCTACACCCAGAATCTCAAACCCTTTATCTTTATATTCGGCGTATAACTTGCGCAAATGGGGGTGGGTAGAGCGGCATGGAAAACACCAGCTTCCCCAGAAATCAAGTAAAACCAATTTGCCTTTTAACGAGGCCAGGCTGACGTTTTTACCATTCCTGTCTTTTAAAACAAAGTTTTCTGCTTGAGCACCAAGGGCTGTAACCTTAGATTTTTCTATGCGGCTGGCATAAGCCTGGCCTTCGGCCGAGGCTTTTAAAGCAGGTTGGATCTTGTTAAAAAAAGGTTCGATCTCTGCCGGTTCCAAAATGGTTCGGGTGTATTCGCTAAGCATATCAAGTACCATACCCGATTGCGGATGGCTGAACAGAAAGGCTTTCTTGGCAGCATCAATTTTGTCTTGAAGGGCATAGCTCTTTTTGGTGTATTTTGCTATAGCAATGCTGTCTTTACTTTTGTAAGCTGGAGTACCCTCCTGACTGTAAAGTTTGTTGCTGGCCTCATAGTAAGGATCTAAGATTGCTTTCAATTGCTGGCGGTCTGTATCGGCAGCAGAGCCTTGAATAACCGTGCTGTTTAGCTTTTGTGGGGCATTTGCAAGGAGTTTACCCTGGTCAATGTAAAACTCACAGGCATAGTCTTTTAGAATCCGGGTTTGTTTGTGATATTGCTCCACGCTGTCGGCAACTTTCAATTGGAGGATAGCGTTAACAGGGTAGGAGATTATACCTTTGAAGCTGTAGGTGCCATTGATCAGCTTAGCGCTGTCTTTGATTTCTTTTCCGTTTTGCTTAAACTGTAGATAAACGGTATTGTCAACTGCACGTTCATAATCTGATACTTTGCCCTGAATGGTAAAATTGCGTGGTTTAAGATTTGGATTGCCCTGAGCTAATCCCAAAAAGGGACTAAGCGCCAGCGCCAATGTAAGGATTGAATTTGTATTTAATTTCATGATTGGTTTGATTAATGGGCTATATTTTTCAAAACTCTATAAGTAGCATCTTGATTTAGGACAAAGACAATTTTTTTTGAGTCGATTATTTTTTTTGAATTACTTTTTACTAGGATTAAACTCGGAATACTGTCCTTGTGATAGTATTGACTTATGTTTACACGTCCTGTAACATTTGCGTTTTGTTTCGGTGATACTTCTTTTTTGTTAATGCTTAAGTCTGTACAGGAACAATCGGCAGATATAGAATCTACAACTAGATTGTTTTCTCCTGTATTGATTATGTTAAAAGAAAATAAAAGTACTGAGTCTTGTTGTTTGAAAGTTACCTCAGAGAAAGACACCTCAGTCTCTCTGATTTTATCCTTGATACATCCACCAAGTAAGGCGATAACTATGGAGTATATAAAGATTTTTTTTGTTGAAAGCTTCATGTTGAGTTGTGTTAAGCTTAAATATTCATGCATTGCCCGTCACATTCTTCTGCGAGTGCAATTCCACAAAACCTTACTATTTTACATTTAGTTACTTTACATGTTTGCGTATTATAAATCCCTCCACATAGCGTAATAACACTGTTTTTTGATTTGCAGTCACAACTAACGGGATTAGGAGGGTTTGTTATTGATACACAAGGGCCAGTAATATACTCTCTTATGTAACCAGGCTTGCAAAAGCAACCGACTTTACATGAGCCTGGCTCAGGATCTTGAACTTCTAGTGTGGGTTCGATTGTCGGTCCACATTCACTAAATACTTCATTGGGGCCACATGCAACATCTGAGTATGGCTGAATTATATTTTTTGCTTGTTGAGGTGTGTCGAATGAAGCAAAAATAACTTTAATGTCATTCAATGAAAATGCAACTTTGGCTTTCTCCGCCCACTTTGGAAGAAATACACTGGCTACATGCTCTCTTGCTTTTGAACCTGAAATATAAATATCAGGACTTAGTACATCTAGAAGTTCCTTTACTAAATGCTTTTGAGATTCATTTAAATTAAGAAGCTCACTAGTGCGAAAAATTTTGTTGTAAACATATGAATACCGTTCATTTGGATCAAGGTGGTTCTGAAAAGTCATAGAGACGACACTTCGGTCATTTGTATTTAGTAGCTTTTTAACTATTGGAGTTTCAGCTTTTAAAGCTTCTTTTGATAGCGGTTCTATGTTATTACTCTTTGTACAAGAGAAAAGAGCAAAAATAAGACAGATAAAAGCGGTTGTTTTTTTTATCATTTTCATATTTTATTTATTAATTTATCTAAATATCAAGGATCTTAAAGAGAGCGTTAATTATTAAGGAAGTTTATAATAATCTAGAGATGTTATTATTATAAGATATTATTTCATAATCAATCTTAATTTTGAGGCATATCAGGATTGAAATTGATTACACTAGCTGGTATTTTAAGAACGTATTTGGTGCTATGGGGTTCAAGTGTTGTAATGACTTCGCCTTTGGCATTTAAACGCGTGACAACAGGCATCCTGTTTTCTGCATCTAATTTGCGCATATCCATCCACCTAAGTCCTTTAAAGGCAAGTTCGAATTTACGTTCTAATAAAACCCTTTTCAATACGGTTTCCTGATCGTTTGATGTGAAAGACTGGTAAGAGGCTTTTGCCGTGCGGAATTTTCGAATGTCATTCATCTGGTCTAAAGCCAGCTGTAGGCTGTTTGCCCTGGCGGCTGCCTCGGCAATGATGAGTTTCATTTCAGATACAGAGGTGCCAAAACTAACTACACTTCCGTTTGGCAAAAATTGAGTAACTCCGCGTACAGGAAAAGTGAAATCGCCAAGCTTGGTGTAAAATAAATTTAGACGTAGATCTGCTTTATCAAATGATTTTAGGAAGTCGATATTAACAGATACGGCCAAAGAAGAGTTTGTACCGTAACGGGCGTAAATTTCCTGTTTATTAACAACCATGTAAGGAATGTCAGCTTTTGTGGCTACGGTATTATAATCCATTAGCCCGGTTGTAGCCTCTTTAAGTGCCAGGTCTGCATATTTAGCCGCTTCGATAAAATTATTCATGTAGTAATAAGTTCTGGCAAGAATACTATAAGCTGCATTCACAGATCCTCTGAATTTATTGGTGCTGTTGTTTAAAGGTAGGTCGGGGATAGCTGCATTGATATCATCAATTATTTTTCCATAAATAAAGTTTACAGAAGCTCGTTCTGGTGTTTTATTTGTAATGTCATTGCTGGTAATGAAAGGAACCGCAAGATCTGCATTTGCTGTGGAGGCGTTATAGGTTTTAGCATATAGATTAACCAGATAGAGGTATTCAAATGCCCTGCCGACTAGGGCTTCGGCCTTTAGCTTTTTCTTTTCTTGTAAAGAACCTGTGGTGGCCTGTTCGACACCATTGATCACTGCATTGAAAGCATAAATGTTGGAATAATGAAAGCCCCATATCAAGGGACGTTCGCTGATAGTGGGATTAAGGTCATTTGCCCATAGGTAACTGAATACAGTAGTTGTTCTGGCTGAGGGATCAATAGTTGGATTATCTGATTCATCTGACATCATGTTGAGCAACTGTTCCCCACTGCTCGTGAGGCTCTGACTGTTTAGCAATAGGTTATAATCGGTAAGTGTTTTTAAAATCACTTTACCTTTTGGTTCTACCTCAAGGAATTTTCCGCAGGATGCAAACAAACTTAGTGTGCAGCATGCCATCAAAATGCAATATATATTGTTCTTCATGATCGGGAATTAGAAATTTGTAAATAATCCAATGGTAAAGGAAGGTACCAGGTTTCTCCTGGTATAGTTTCCGGTAGCCAGGCTATAATTGTATTTGTTGAAACCTTTGGTGAACAAGTTTGACCCTTGCGCTTTAACCTCAAAATTTTTGAAGCCAAGTTGTTTGAACAATTGATTGTTGAACCTGTAGGAGACTGTAACGTCTCGCAACAACAGGTATGAGCCGTTTACAACATATTTATTAGAGTTGTCATATACCGCAAATGCCCGTGTAGAGTCGTAACTATAGGTGCCTAAAAAACCCATTACATCTGTTTTTGCTTCGTCGCCAGGGACTCTGAAATAATTTTCTGCACCCTCCTGAGGACGATTGCTAAATATGGAAGGTCTGGGAACTCGGGTTTTAAAACCTGTGTATAGATCTACCATTGCGTAAAGATAAAAAGGGCCAATGTCGAAACGGTTACTAATACCTATCGCGTATGGAGGAATACCATTACCTGAATAATCAAGGTCATTTATACCTTCGTCATTGTTGTTGTAATTAAGCTGCTTAGCATTGCCTTGCTTATCGTAAACTGTTGGTAACCCCAATTCATTTAAACCAGCAAATCTGAAACTGAAAAGTGCACCTACCGGATAGCCCACAATATAATTGTTGGCGTTTGAACCATCAACATATTGATAATTGAGTTTTAGGTTGTTCTGATAAATGTTCAGGACTTTACTTGTATTGTAAGAAAAGGCAACACCAGTATTCCAGTTGAATCCTTTACGCTGTAACCAATCGCTGTTCAGGCTAATTTCAAATCCTTTATTATTAATCTTTGCAGAGTTTAATGTTGTGAAAGAAGCCCCTTTGGTAGGATCAATTGCTGTATTTCCAAGGAGGTCATTGCTTCGTTTGCTGTAATAGTCAATATTTCCAGAGATGCGTTTGAATATGGTGAAATCCAGACCTGTATTGAAATTGCTGGTTTCTTCCCACCGCAATGCACTGTTTTCCAGGCTCTGGATGGTTAGGCCTGTAGATGTAGGAATAGTACGAAGGTTATTGGTGTATGCGGCAATAATTTGCGGTAAACTGGCTTTTGAAACATTTCCATTAAAGCCTTTTGATATTCTAAATTTCAAAGTGTTTACCCAAGTTGTGTTTTCCATGAAAGCTTCTCTGTTTATATTCCAGGCCGCCCCAACAGACCATAGTGGCTTATATCGGTATTTTGGATCGGTGCCAAATAAATTGGATTGATCAATACGGATACTTCCCGAAAGGATATACCTGGATTTATAGGAGTATACACCGTTAAAATAGGCTGATACATAACGGTCATCACTATAGGTTTTCTGGAAAAGATCAGAGTAACTTAATGAATTGTTAGGGAAAAGTGTGTTGTACCAGGAGCCTGTCAAGATTTTATTATAATCAACAGGTTGTTGTAAAAGCGTTTGGTCGCTATAGCCAAAATTGGCATAACCATTTAATTCAGCAGTAATTTTTCTAACCTCAGCTCCGGTAATGATATTTAAGGAATGATCCTGTGCTATCGTTTTGTCGTAATTTAACTGTGCACGTAAGGTATATCCCGTTGTAATGCCCACCTTACTTTTGTTGTAACCTCCTTTAGGTAGATTGAATTTGATGGCTCCATCCGTTCCTATTTCCGAGTATAAGTTGACAAACTGCTTGATTTCCGCAGAATTCTCTGTAGCATAATGTTTGAGGTTACTGGTGCTGTATTCATATACGCCGCCTAGTTTTAAAGTAAGACCAGGGGTTACTTTGTAGAATAAATCTCCAACAAATTTGTTAGCGGTTAATTTATTCTCGTCCCTCACTTCATTGATTTCATTTAAAGGATAGTACATATTGTCGTAATAACCTTTAGCTATAATACCTGGATTATACATTGGATTGGTAGGCGAGCCTGCAAACGTTGCTTTGGGGTTGCCATTGCTGTCTATAAAATGCTCAAAGGAATAATAGCTGGTGTAATCATTGACTGGGGCTGCATTCTTTCTACTCTGTATAAAGTCTGTAGTTAGTGTAAATGACAATTTCTTGCTGAAATTGTAAGTTCCGCGACCTGACAATAAAAAACGCTGGTCATTTGACTTGATTTTGGAGTTCTGATTTTTTGTAAGGTTAGAAGAGATGTAGTAGAGTGCTTTTTCGCTTCCTCCTGAAAAATTGAAATCGTACTGTTGAGTGACCTTGTTTTGCTCAAAGTATTTACTGTAGTCTTTAGTGTTGTCGTAGGCATATTGCTCTGACATTCGTTTTTCCATCTCTGCCCGAGTGATTAAACCGGAAGCTAAATCGATGAGCGGCTCGTCACCTCCATTGTAACGGCCTGGATTGTTGGTGAAATAATCACGGGTCTGGCTACCAGTTCGATCATAGGAATCGATCCTGTAATTCACTCTGGCTGAATTAGGCGCCAGCCTGTAAGTTGTATAATCTTCTTTTGGCGTAATGCTTAAAGTGCTTCTGAAAACAAATTGTGCGTCTCCTTTAACAGCCTTTTTCCTTTCTACGATAATGACACCATTTGAGGCCCGAACACCATAAATAGCTGCAGCAGCAGCATCTTTCAATACGCTTACCGATTCAATTTCATTTGGGTTGATGGCATCCAGTGTAAGTTCTGTTGGATAGCCGTCAACGACTACTAAAGGTTGTTTGGTTGCTGAAATGGTTGATATACCACGAATTTGAAATAATGAGTTTCCTTCAAATTTAAGGTCATTATTGATTAATACACCTGGTAGTTTGTTCTGTAAGCCTTGCAGGAAATTATTAGTGATAATAGGCGATTCATATGCTTTTGTACCTATGGTACTTACGGAACCTGTAAGCTGCTCTTTTTTGATCTTTTGATAACCTGTAAATACAACAGCAACTTCATCCAGTTCTCCAGTTGTAACCTCCAGTTTGATGACAGCGGTCTTTTTTAATTGACTAGCATTGATTTCCCTAGTCTTATAGCCTACATAATAAATCTGTATGATTGCATTTTCATTTACGTTTTTAAGGCTAAATTCTCCACTGTTGTTTGTGGTTGTTAACCTGTCTGTATTTTTGATCTTAACGGAGGCGCCTGGTAAAGGATTACCTTTTTCATCAACGATTTTTCCATTAATTTCAAGTGCAGTAAAGAAGTCAACAACCTTGTCCATAAAGGAAGGAAGACATTCTTTGATGACCACAATTTTATCTTGTAAAGTATAAGTGAGACTTTGATTGGCAAAACAAAGCTCCAGTGCCTCAGTTAATGAGATGTTTTTTGCAATGATACTTACCGGTTTTGCATTTTTAATGAGTATAGTATTCCCAATAAAATCATACCCACTTTGTGCCTGTATTTTGTTAATGATACTTTCGAATGACGTGTTTTTTTCGTTCAGGGTAATTTTCTGAGCAAAACCGTTTGCGCTTACCTGAAGTAAGAAACTGGTCAATATGATGATGGTTAGATTGATCCTCATGATCCATTTCTTTTTATCTGCCTGTTGAAAAAAACGTGTGATGGTTGCTTTAATCTCTACAGAATCTTTAAGGACTTTAGGCAAAAGCCCAGCCCTTAGATTATAATTAATCATATATTTGATTGTTTGGGTTTAGTGATCATAATAGAGCATTGGTTTCAATAGAATCCATGCTCATTTATCGGTCGGTTCGTTGATTATTATTTTACGCGATTTTAATGGGTAAACTCAAACATTTTGCCGGAAGGGGGTGCGACCTCTTCCGGTTTATTTGATTACCTCTAGCGAATCTTTTTCGCTGATTTAGGTAACATTTATATCATAACGATTACACTCCTTCCTTGTATTTTAAAGTGAACATTTCCAGTTTCTGCGATGGCCTCTAGTACCGCAGATATATTTTTTGTTCGTGATATGATGCCGGTAAAGGAAACCTTTTGTATCTGATCCTGAAAAATTACATCAATATCATACCATTTTGAGATTTGCTCCATAATATTATCTAACTTCTCTCCATTAAAGATGAAGTAGCCATTTTTCCACGCAATTACTTCTTTTACATCTACACTTCTGATCT
>Ga0247805_1000781_pt1 | contig 15920 bp, 7 predicted proteins | sample UWRJL044104R1_FD_180930 | JGI IMG/M metagenome (GOLD analysis project Ga0247805, IMG submission 180930) | Plant litter microbial communities from Arlington Agricultural Research Station in Wisconsin, United States - UWRJ-L044-104R-1 | ecosystem: Environmental > Terrestrial > Plant litter >... | reverse complement strand
ACTAATCCTGTAGATTGGAAATACAGCTCTGCTAGAAATTATGGCGATAATGATCAGACCGTCTTAGAAATTGATATTAATTGAAATGCTTCACGTGCACGAGCGGGACGCTCGCGCCAGCAGGGGGATTGATTAAATATTATAAAATTGTTGATGAGAATCCTTTAAATGCTATCGTTCATAATTCTCATATAAAGAATGTAGATTTTCTTGAGGATCTCCGCAATACTTTTACAGTAAAAAAACAATACCCGGTTGATCATGTACATCATCCAGGTTTACAGGAAACAATAGCAAATCATGTAAAAGGATCTCCTGTAATGCTTAACCATAACGGCAACGATTACATTATTGGTTTTACAGGTATGCATGCTGATTACGCAGTTACAGAACTTAATCCTATTACTTTAATAGAAGCTACATTACCTGGGGGTAAAAAATACTATCCTACCCCTTTACCTACTGTAAATGCAAATATACAAACAGCTATAAAAGATGGAACAGAAATTCCAGGCGTAGGAGTAAAAGATTGTGAAGTATGGATGTGGGGTTATGTTACAAAAAAAGTAGATGGTGTAGAAAGCCTTTATCTAGATATTAATGGAAGCCCTATAAAAACATGGGTTAAAAAATCTAATTCGAATAAAACAACTATTTTTACGGGGATGAATGAAGATAAGGTTCTTGTTGAAATAACGTATGCCAGACACAATTTAACTTTAAGTGACTGGATTCCACATCGTAGTCCTGGAAGACCTTCAAATACATGGCAAGGCTGGAGTAGTGAAGGAGTAGAACTTCATATTTGTATAGGTTTAGAACTAATGAATCCCCCAACAATAATGCCTAGTCGAGCATTACCTTACGGAACAGTAATTCCAAAAAATAATTAAACATTTAAACAATATATTATGATTTATGAATATCAGATACTCGTAACAAAATATTCAACAAATAGAGCAGTAATGATTGGAGTAAGTACTTCAGATTTAAATCAGGCATCAGCTCTATCAGATATGAATTTAAGCCATATAACAGAAACTTTAGGCGAATTAAATGCGGTTATTGCAGGACAGTTAGATTATTTGAATTGGGGTACAGATTTATTTTATGTATCTTCCGATACTACAATATCTCGGTACGGAGACTTTGACAAAGTAGAAAGATACGAAGTGTCTACCTTAGGGTTGAGAGATTTTTTAATAGAGCTAAAGAATTTTAAAGAACAATGTTATGCAGGGGATTATTATAAAACCATAATTGGTCAGGCATTTACCGCAATAAAAGCCAATCCACTACAATATAAAAGATGGCCAACATCAGATATATACTATTTAATTACCTTGAATAATATAACATTTACTTTGGTCTTGGAACCTAATGATTTCAATTTAACAGAAAGTCAATACGTTGCTCAATTAAAAAGTGAATTTTAACCCCACCGCTGGCGCGAGCGCAATGTCATTAAGTTAAAGAATGTCTTATTCTAAAATAGATTGACAAAAATAAAAACAACTCAAAGAAAAAAATCTTTGAGTTGTTTTTAAACCGAAAGAGAAAACCAAATCTCTTAAACCAGCCGCTCTACGAAGTGTTCATAATTGCTGTACGAATTATTTCTACTTATTATTCGCTCCTGAACAATCAATATATTTTAAGTACAACAACTCAAAGACAAAAGCCTTTGAGTTGTCTTAAAAGTGAGATAATCTAAAGAAAACTCTAAAAACACATTTCAAAAATCCAATCCGGAAACTTAATCTATAAGCTTCCCCACTCTCCTATTGACTTTTTTTTTAAGCCGTACCCATAATTAGGACCTACTTATTTGTTTTACATCTATACAAAACAATGCACACAAATTATTTTAACCCCATAAAAATTAATTAAAAAATGAGTACAAATCACAACAGAATTAAAGTCGCTGATTTAGAAACAAATCACCCAAATAAAATTTTGAAAACCAACCTAGATGGTGAATTGGAGTTTAGCGATGCAGAAAATGATTCTCAGCCAAATCTTACGGATGAAAATTTTGGAGCATTCCAAGACTCACTGCAAACTGTCAATACAATTGCTGACACAGACAAAATGCCGCTTCTAATTGGTTCTCTAGCCCGAATGATGACATGGGCAAACTTTAAATCTCTCTTTAAAACAGTAGGAGGAAATTCAATATTTGGAAGTGGTAATATTGCTACACCAGACATGGACACAACTACAACTCAAACTGTCTCTGGAGTAAAAACTTTTTTGAACTTAATGTTAGGTTTACGAAACACAGCAAACACTTTTACATCATTTATTACAAATACAGCCACCGCATCAAGAACCTGGACTTTTCCTGATAAAAACGGAACTGTTGCAATGACTTCGGATATTACTGGTGTAATCAATGCAGGAACAGCTAATCGAATCCCAAAATATGTGGGTTCTACAATTGTTGGAAATAGCAGGATTTTGGATGATGGTAGTTTTGTAGGTATTAGTACTATTAATACTCCTACAAAAGACTTAACATTTGGTAATCAAGACGATAGAGAAATTGGGATCGAAGAATCTAATAATACAACCATAGGTCGGGATTTAATATTGAGTGCAGGTAGAACTATCAATTATGCACCTACATCATTTTTTTCATTAAATACAGGAATAACATCCTATTTTAAACAAGTCGCTACATCAACACTAGGTAATACTTATGTCTTGGATAATTATAATGCTATATATGAACAAATAGCTGGAACTGGAATTTTTACGCCTTTATTTAATTTTGGCAATTCTAATAAATGTTCACTTTCAATATCTCCAACTAACAAACTGTATATTGTCAATAATATTTGGAGCGGAGGAAATGGTAATGTAGTCTCAAAAGCGAATATTACTGGGGCTGCCAATTTAGAATATTCATTTGATAATACAAATACACTTGCATTTATAAGCTGTCATTCTAATGGTAACGTATACCTTGCAATAATGGGGGGAAGTATTTTAATGCAGACAAACCAAACTGGTGCATTTAATTCTTTAGGGCAAACCCCAAGAGCATGGACAAGTATTAAATGTATGCCTAATGGTGATGTATATGCTACAGTATCAGGAGGCGATATTTATAAACAAACAGCTGGAACAGGAAATTTTATTGCTACTGGTCAAACTTCCCGAGGATGGACAGGCATTACAGGCTTGCCTAGTGGAGATGTTTTTGCTAGTGTTTATAATGGTGATATTTATAAACAAACAGCGGGAACAGGAAATTTTATTGCTACTGGTCAGACTCCAAGAGCATGGACAAGTTTAGATACTCATGTCAATGGGAATATATATGCAACAGTTGAGTCTTCAGATGTATTCTATCTAGCTATTAATCAAACAGGTATTCCAAATCTAGACGGAGGTACGCAAAAAATAAAATCTGGTACAGGAAAAGGAACAGGAAAAAGCCGTGTAGAATTTTACACAGGACAAAAAACAAGTCCAGGAACCGACATGCAAGTTGAAAAAATGCGAGTTTGCCTTGATGAAAATGGCAATTTTATTTACCTCACACCTCCAAGTTATGCAAATGATACAGACGCTGATGCAGATTCAAATCTTCCTTCAAAAGCTTTTTATAAAATAACAGGGAATCGTACCCTTTTTCAAAAACCTTAAAATGTAAAATCATAAATTTTACAACCTAATAATCGACTTTTTTAAAGTCACACTTACCCCACTCCCTATTTGTTTTACAGCAGTGTAAAATAAAAATCTATTGTGACGCCACTAACACAATTTTTAAAACAATAATTTTTCTGGTTGCCATTTAACAATCAAAAAAGATTAAGTCTTTTTTGAAGTTACCTCAACCAGCATAAATTACGGTACCCAAAAAAATAACTGAATACACGCCCGTAAATTTTATAAACCCGTAATAATTAATTAAAAATGAGTACAAATCACAACAGAATTAAAGTGTCAGATCTAGAAACAAACAAGCGTGATAAAATTTTAAAAACCAACCTAGATGGTGAATTGGAGTTTTGCGATGTAAGCAATCTAAAAACTGAAAACTACAATGATCTTGACTGCAATACCGAGGGTAAAGCACTGGATGCAAGACAAGGAAAAGTATTGAAAGATATGATTGATAATGTCAATGTTTCTCCACCTTCTTTAGTGAATGATCTTTCAACTGGAGGAACCTCTAAAGCTCTAACGGCTGAAATGGGGAAAACTTTAGAAAACACAAAACTTACTGCATCATTAGCAACAGATGCAGAAACACAAATAATTGCTGCAATAACTGAAGATAAAAAAGTAGTTAGCCGATTGAAATTATTTAATTGGTGGACGTGGATTAAATCTCAAACACAAAATATTTCTGGGGCTTGGAATTTTACTAATAAAGTTACATTAACATCTGGTTCGATAAATACCCCTTCTTTAATTATACCAAATGGTACTCTGACAAATACAGCACAAAACGGAGCTATCGAGAGAGATACAAATGGTCAACTATGGGAAACTCATAATAATATTCGATCAAGATTATTCACAACATCTGATGGTCTGATTTCATTAGCTTATAAATGTCTAAATAGTATAGAAGTTTATCTCGAAGTTTCAAACTCAGAAACTAAGCAATATGTCTCATCGAGTACTGTGATTGGTAAAATTGCTAATAATTCAGTTCAAAGGCTAAACGCATCAACATTAACAAATTGTACATTTTGGAATTCAAATCCTAGTAAACCAAATAATTCTAAAATTGAAGTTTTTTTAAGAATTAACAACGGATTATTTGCAACCCACTGGTCAGGTTCAGGCATTACCAATCAAGTTAAAATTATGGAATACTCTGGTTTAAACATTTATGGATATAAAAACTATCAGGAACTTTTATTATTTAATATTCAGAATTCTGATCCATTAAAAGCTCAATGGTCTACAATTGCCTTTTCAGAAAAATCTCTCATTGATGGTGTTAGCAAAAGTACTGATAGATCATATTACTTAAGAGATGCTTTAAACACAAGGACATTTGGAGCATCAGAAGCATCATTTAGTTTTGTTTTTGTCAACACTTTAGGATTTGAAGACACGACAAATGCTAATAGTCTTAATACAAAAACCCAGTTGAGAACTAATAATTATGCTCTTTTTATTGAAACAATTAGATAAAAAAGTAAAAGTTAACTCTTATGAATTCAAAGTATTAAAAAGCTCAAAGTCTTTTTTGTCTTTGTGCAATATTAAAGAACATCATTCTCCTAAACAGAAAAGGGCAATCGAATAAAATCAAAAATCACATTTTAAAACCAATCCGGAACTTAAAAAAAATAAGCTCCTTAATCTTTTATTGGCTTATCTGAAAGCCAATCATTATTCAAATATTTTATATACTCTATAAAATAAAATTATTGTGACGCCACTACACAATTTTTAAAACAATTTATTTTGGATGAAAACGTACTCGCTAAAGTATTTATCAACCAGAATAAATTACGGTACCCCCTAAAATAACTGAATACACGCCCGTAATTTTTGTAAACCCGTAATAATTAATTAAAAATGAGTACAAATCACAACAGAATTAAAGTGTCAGATCTAGAAACAAACGAACGTGACAAAATCTTAAAAACAAACATGAAAGGTGAATTGGAGTTTAGCGATATAAGCAATCTTAAAACAGAAAACTACAATGATCTTGACTGTAATACCGAGGGTAAAGCACTGGATGCAAGACAAGGAAAAGTATTGAAAGATCTGATTGATAATGGCAGTGTTAATATTGCCTCTGATTTAGAAACCCAAATTAATACTTTAGTTCCTGAAGATAAAAAAATAGTTAGCCGTTCCAAGCTATTCAATTGGTGGCAATGGATTAAAGATCAATCTACTACAATTACAGGAGATTGGACTTTTACAGGTTCATTAAAAGCAAACACTAATAAGGAAATAAATTTAAATACAACCGTCAACTTTGATTATTATACTGGTTCAAGTTCTATTAAAGTTATTCATTCAAAAAATGTAGCGAATGAAAACGGTATATATCTCAAAACTAATGGTGATTTAAAACTTGAAGGAGAAAACTTAGATATAAATAATTCGCATTATAGAGGAAGAATATATGATAATGGTCATTTTTGTATTGACGGCCAAAGTATACCCCTAAATCTAAGTGGAGAAAGCGTACAAATTGGATGGCAAACCTATATACAGGGACAGGCTTATTACAACAACTCAGAAATTGCAACCCTAAATGATATTGCAGAAACCTATCAAGAACAGAATTGTGGTCCTTTTACTAACCAAGATTTAAATGATATGTATCGTTTTGCAAAAAAAGGATTTAGATTAAATTGTATATATGCTCTAGGTGGTCCTGTATGTTATGAAAAATTAGATACTGGCTATTGGGCCAAGTATTCAATAACGTTGCTATAAATTATAGTACAAATTATTTTTTTAAATCTAAATTTCATTCAACTAATTATACAATTATCGCTCAAGAAGTATACCCAATTGCTATAACGAAGTCCGTTGTTTATATTTATTTCTAAATTTATTTTTTTGATTCTCATTGTAGATTATTGCAGCGGATACGAAGTTGATAAATTTCTTATACTATTGCGAGCATATAGCTAATGAAGACAAAATTGTCTTGCCTCGCTCTGCGAAGTGCTCCCTATTGCTGTCTTTCAACTTCGTACTCGTTGCTATTACATTCAGTTTTTTTATACTCTTTGCAGTTATTCTAGTAGGTATGTCGTGAGATTTCACCCTGCAATCAGTTTTTTAATGAACACCTCGCCGATCAGATCTAGAATAAAACCTACTGTGACGCTATTAACAAAATTTCAAAAAATGATTTCCAGGTTCTAATTATACTATTATAAAAGACAGCAAAAAATCTTTTTGACGATATATCTCAACCTGAATTAATTACGCTATCCATAATAAGTGTATATACACCTGTAATTTTTTAAATCTTAACAATTAATTAAAAATGAATACAAATCACAACAGAATCAGAGTCGCAGACTTAGAACAAAATGAGCCAAACAAAGTTTTAACAACCAACGAAAAAGGTGAAATAGAATTTAGCAATGTTAACAACATAAGAACAAATGATTACAACGGTCTTGATTATACTGCGGAAGGAAAAGTATTAGATGCCAGGCAAGGAAAAGTACTTAAAGATTTAATTGATAATTTTGAAGTACCTCAACTTCCCAAAAAAACAGTTTCCACACATACACCAACTGGAATTCCAGCCAATGGTGAAGAGTGGATATTATACACCTTATAATTATGGATAAAAATAACAACAACGGATATATAGGTGTCGACGGGGTTTTCAATAGAATTTCAAAAAGATATATCGGAGTAGATAACAATTGGAAGGATCAGGATTTCAAATTCATTGGAGATAATGGATATTGGAGACTTATTTACACAAAGGATCCTATTGATATGTCTGCTGACTTCTATGTAAGATATCTAGAAGGGTACACTCTTGAACGAAAAAATAGTTTGAATATTTATGGGAAAAATTTAAAAGATTATCAATTGGTTTCTCCCAGAATTGGTGGCTATTTCGAATTGGAGAGAACTGCAACAGATTTATTCGAAAACTTTGCAAGTGGTACTTTTAATGGTTCTCCGCAAGTTTCTGCCTTACTGGGTGGTAAAAAATGTATGAAAATTGAAACACCTTCAGATTATTTTCAACTTCCAAAAGATTTGGATGCGCAAGGTGTTTTTGGCACAAATGGCCAGAAGGATTATAACCTGTCAAACTGGTTTTTCATACCTTCACTCTCCACCGGAACTGATGTCATACCAATTATTTCATATGGAGACAGAGCAAATGGTATGGAGATAGTTGTATCTTTTGATGGGAGATTACAGCAAAAAATATGGTACAATTACTTTTCATATGTAATTCAAACACCAGTTAATTCAATTAATTTGGGATGGAATTATTATGTCATAACCAGGACAAATAATTTAACAAAAATATATTTAAAGAATTCAACTGTGCCTGTAGTAACCTCTACTCAATCAATGCCTGCTCCCCTTGCAAATATTCCCATAAAAGTGGGTATTTCATTCAAATACACCAATACAATATATCTTCCTCAGACATTTTCTACAACCAAAACTGCAGCCAGATACACACTCAGCAATAACGACCGAACTATAAAAGCAAATGCTGCCGGTGCAGGAACGGCGAGAACCAGCAATAAAATATCTCCAAATACTGGTATGTTCTATTTTGAAACAAGGATAGACGATAATGCTGGTGGTGTTGTGTGGGTTGGTCTGGGTGATGCTGCATTAAGTCAGACAACCGCAGTTGGTATAGCTGGCTGGTCCATAAGCTCTAATTCACGAACACTTAATAAACAAACAGGTGGCGGCACAAACTGGGGAGGTGGAACAAGAACCTTCACAACTGGTGATACTATAGGGTGTATTTATGATTCAAACTCAGGTACCGCTGTTTTTTATAAAAATAATACATTACTGGGAACAAGTACAACTTCAATAACTGGAGATGTCGAATTTATGGTAGCCGGGGACATTAACACAATTGCTACAATAAGAATAAAATCATCTGAATGGATATATCCATGCCCAGAACCGACTGCAAGCGAAATGCCCGAAACAACTACATATACGGGATTATTTAACTATTCTGTACCTGGCACAGGTTATAAATATGTCTTTGTATCAAATTCAGCAATTTCCAATTTGAGTATCACTAAATTACTAAAAAGGACAGATCCGGATGTCATTCTGCTGAATAAATCAAACAATATTCAAACAATTATTTCAGAAAAATGGATACCATCAGTAACAAATGATTTTATAACAGTTACAATGCCCGAAACAATTGAATATGGTGATTATGAATTATTTGTCAGGTATTTTGATACAGTTGAAAGTTATAGATTTCCATTAAATATTTCCGAAATTAAACTTCATACAGAACCTTTTATGGATAACTTTGATGATAGTACAACTTTATCAAATAATTATTATGCTTTTAATCGTGCCTGGGGTGGTGCAAATGGTGGTGTTGTACCCGAAAATGTATATATAAAAAACGGCGAACTAATCTTTAGAGGAAATGGGGATAATTATACCGGAACTATTCAGGGTGTAACACGAGAAGGAATAAAAAAATTCCATACCGATACAGCGGACCCCAACTACGGTCAGCCCTGGAAGAATAGGGTTGGCGGATGTGTTGCTTATAATAAAAGAACGGGATTTGGTTCTTATGAAATTGATGTTTTAATTCCAAATCAGTTAGGTTGTTGTTATGCAATGTGGACCTTTTTTTACAATGAGATTTATCAGGGTGATCCGAGATATATGCAATATATGGGTAATGCTTATGAAACTAAAGAAGTTATTAATGTCATACAATCCTGTTACACCATCAATAAAATCATTGATGATTATGGTATAATTAGTTACGGAACCAATTATAATATTGGGGATCAATTTGTAATTGATCAGGATGCATCACAAACTGTTTATACTTGTATCGGAATAGAGCCAGGTGTTATTTATTATAACCCTACAAAAGTTTTAAAAGCTGGTGATACATTTAGTAAAATTGAGATCACTTTAGAAAGATCAGCAACTGGTAATGAGGGTTTACATGAGCAGGGAAATCTTGAAGATGGGTATTACATTACAAGAAATCACGAAATTGATATTGAATTTCCATCACATTTGAATGGAGGTACATTATCAAATCCTAGTCTGTCGAATTTTAAGGCAAATACATGGAGGGGAGAGCTTCAAAACTGGGATGTTGCCACTACTGATCCCTCTTATTGGGAAGAATATCGGGATAACCTAACCCCCGTTGGTTTTAATATTGCAGATGGTAATTATCATACACTAAGATTTGACTGGCATCCTGATAAGGTAGAATACTATATTGATGGGGTATTAAAACAAACAAATACCAATTCTATAAAAGGTGACACAATACCTGATATAAGTGGCTTTTTTACTTTTGGTCTTTGGTTTCCATCTTCACCATTAGCTGGTAAACCTTGGTTGGTGAATCCTCAAAAAGCCTGGGCAGGTGGAGAAATAGATGTCGATGGCGGGATGAAAGCGAATTTTGACAGTGTAGAAATGAAAGTTAAACAATTCAAATTTACTCCTTTCACAACTTATTCAGAACATCAACGAAATGAAGGTGAAACTTATCCATTTAATGGCTATATTAATAAATAAAGTTCAGAATACCTTCTAAACATTTTTTTGCCAACCTAGTTAAACATTAAGGTTTATTAATACCGAAATAAATCCTTTATTCTGCAAAATCTTTTTCTTAAAACCCTCATCGCTCAGCGAAGTATTGCAACTTCATTGGGAAATGACATTGTCTAATTTCTATAAATAGAACCTCTATCTTTTGCGCTTTCTTTACAACCCTGTAAAGCAATAGAACACCCATGTTAAACCACTAAGCACCTGTTTTTTAAACCCCTATTTTAAGCTGACCTTTACACTACCAAAAGGGATAAACAGTGTTAAAAATCCAAAAAAGAACCTTTTATAAAGTGTACTAAACCTGGACAAATCAATGCAGATTACCAAAACCATTAACCCAAAAATTATGCTTTTTGAGCGCTAAGATTGGTTTGATGCTGCCACAACTTAATCATTCAGAATATGAACAAAATCAAAGTCAAAAACACATTAGAATATGCCAACTAATCCTATTCCTGCGGTTCCAATTCCTGCAGCAAGATATTATCCCCGACTATCGGAGATAATCACTGTAGATGATTTACCTGAATTTTTATCGTTTGTCGAAAATGGTTTAAATGCCATTTTTGATAAAATTCACTACAAAAACTTACAATATTCTAAAGGATATCGCGGCGACTCCGCCTTTTATAGTCTTGACATCGTTACCAGCGAAAGACTGGCTCTTCCGCTTCCATTCGGTTTAGGACTTGTTCTAAACCCGGATCCTGACGGAGATTCTACGATTTCCTCATTTCCTATTACGTTAGAATATCAATGGGAAATTTTAGCTTTCCTAAAAACCTTCAGCTCAAGCAGTTTTTCTTTCTCTATGAAAGATTTTTATTCTGTAGGCTTACAGGTTTTTCGCATCAGCGAAGAACAAGTTATAGCCCACATGCTGAACATTTTTGTTGAAGCCGAAGAAGGAAAAACAAAATATGAAACCCTTCTGGAAGATATTAACGGAATACTGAATTTGCCTGAAGCACAAAGACTAGAACTTCCTGAAGGCGCTGAACAATCTATTAGTAGTGTAATTACACTTATCAATACCAGTACGGCTATTACAGAAACAATTCCTTTATTGTTGTTCGCCACTTATATTTTAAATGAAGATTTAAGCGCAACGAAACAAAAATTACAGGAATTCTATAACATCATCGCTCCAGATGGTATCGAAGCTTATATTAAAAGAATCATCACTCCAAAAGCCAAAGCAACTTTAGCTTTGAGTGCCGGTATTGAGTTTCCCCAAAGTATATTAAGACCAATAAATGGAGATGGTACGGCATACCCCGACCCTGCTGCTAAATCAATGTTCTTATTTGGTAAGGCACAATTGTATGCCGATACTGAAGCCGGAATTGGTTATCAGCTGGAATTAGGAGGAAGCTTAAGTCCTTCTACATTTGCAATGATTGGAAATACCGGTTTAATTCTTCAATTAGATACTTTAAAAGTCGATTTAAGCAAAAAAACCAACATTCCTGAAGCGGATGCCGATGGGCGTTCTAATGATTTTGTTGGAGTTTATGCCCGTGCCGTTTCGGTTACACTACCTTCAAGATGGTTTCATGATCCTAAAACAAGCCCTGAAAATGAAAACAAAACACTAAGACTTGGTGCTTCAGATTTATTAGTAGGTTCAGGTGGCCTTTCAGGAAATATTTACCTTGAGACCGTTCGAAGTATGGGAAGTACATTTAATTACTTCAACGACAAATTCAATTTTAATTATCCAATCTCTATGTTTGATAGAGATGAAGATGGTGTTGTAACTAAAAAAGAAATTGCCGATTATGAATCTTTAATTGCCTTTTTACAAGAACTAAACAGCAAAGGAAAACCTTATGCTTTTGATTATCCCTTATCGCTGACAACACTTTCTAATTTAGCCTCTACCTCTATTAAGTCTTCGACAACTTATACTTTTAGTAACGCTAAAGAATACCAAAGTTTTTTATCTGAATTAAATTTAGATAATACACTTTGGAAAACCATTGGATCTCCAGAAAGAGGTTTCAAAATTGGTTTTAACAAATTTGATATTTCCTTTAAACAGAACAAAGTAATAGGTTCGAATATTAAAGGAAAACTATTATTTGAAAAGTTTAAAATAAAACGGCCAAATGAACCAGAAAGACCATTTAGTGCCATTCTTGAAGGACATTTATACGATGACGGAGATTTTAATCTTACTGCTTCATTTCCTAAAGAAACAGCTCCTCGTGCCAATTTACTGAATCTTGTCGATTTTGATTTTTACAGTTTTGAACTGGGAAAACAAGACAAAGATTATTATGTAGGAACTTCATGTTATGTTTCGTTTCCTAGTGTTGTCATGCAGCGATTAATGAAAGGACAGGGAATTAACATTGAAAAACTTCGTATTTACAGCGATGGAAGCATCGAGGTTGAAGGAGGTTCAATCCCAATTCCGATCAACTTTTCATTAGAGCTTGGTCCGGTTAAGATGTCGGTTACGAATGTAAATTTTGGTTCTACCCAAATTAACGGACGTAAATATAATTTCTTTGGTTTTGATGGTGCTATCAGTATCAATCCGCTTGGAGTTGACGCTCGTGGAGAAGGTGTTAAATATTATTACTGTACTGAAGACGGTCACGAAGATTCGTTTATCAGAATTCAAACTATCGAGGTTGATTTAATCATTCCAGGAACAGCCACAGAAGCATCTGCAATGGCTATCATCAATGGTATGATTTCGCTTCCTGAACCTGGAAAATCTCAAGAATTTAAAGGGCAGGTTTCCTTAAAACTGCCAAAAGCAAAAATTTCAGGTGGTGTTGGCATGCGATTTATGCCTAAATATCCGGCATTTTTAGTAGATGCTCATATTGAGCTTCCTACTCCTATTCCGTTAGGGTTTCTTGCTATTTCTGCTTTTAGAGGTTTATTAGGTTTTAGATATGTAGCAACTAAAGAAGCCGCAGGATTAAATAAAGATAATTCATGGTACGAGTTTTACAAACATCCAAAACCTGGAATTAATATTAATAAATTCAGCGGTCCACCTGATTCCATGCAGTACAAATCGCCATTCTCTATTGGTGCCGGAGCGACTTTTGGAACCATTGCTGATGGCGGACATGTATTGTCATTAAGGGCGATGTTGTTATTATCTCTTCCTACTCTATTTTATATTGAGGCAGGATTAAATGTTATTGCCGGACGATTAGGACTTATTGAAGATGATCCTAGCAATCCTCCATTCTTTGCCATGGTAGCATTTGGAGATGATTCGTTAGAATTGGCTGCCGGAGCAGAATTTAGTATTCCTAAAGACAAAGGTGAAATCTTCCAGTTGCATGCTTTGCTGGAAGCAGGTTTCTTCTTTAAAAACCAAAAACCGTGGTATGTAAATATTGGATCTAGAAAAGACCCAATTATGGCCAGAATTCTGACTTTATTTTCTGCAAAAGCTTTTATCATGCTTTCGGCTCAGGGAATTGAGGCTGGAGCCCGATTAGATTTTAAACTCGAAAAAAGCTTTGGTCCTGCTAAGGTAAAACTATGGGCTTATTTAGAATTAGGAGGGAAAATTTCTTTTAAACGTCCGCAAATGGGCGGTTATATTACTGCAGGCGGCGGAATTCAAATTAAAATTTGGATTATAAAAGTTGAAATTGCTCTGGACACCGTTTTCTCAGTTGAATCCTTTAGACCATTCTTAATTTACGCTAAACTGCAATTAAGTGTTCGTGTAAAAATTGGTTTTGTAAGAGTTCGTAAAAACTTTCTTATAGAACTTCAATGGGACATTGACCGAACCGTTGATCGTACGCCATACAGTCCGCTGCCAAAAGGAACACTAGGAGATGACGAAGACAACCGAACATTAGAAAATGTAAAAGGAGTTCACATGCTAACTAATCAGGCTTTTGCTCTTGATTATTTCAAATCAACAGATGATAATGGCTACGATTCAACTAAATTTCATGACGGAATGCCAAAAGCAGAGTTAATTAAAAACATAATTCCGCTAGACACGTATATCGATATTAAAATGGCAAAAGGCTTATTGCCAAATCCATCATTATCTAAAAAAATTGGCGGTTATACCGGCGATGCAAAAAACTATACAGATATGATGCCGCCAATTGAAAAAGTTGCCGGAAGACCAATTCGTCAGGTTAAACATAAATATGAAATTAAATCAATTAATTTAAAATCATGGAATGGATCTGTCTGGGAAGATTATCATCCGTTTGAAGCTGTTGTAGAACAAAATGAACGCAGTAAAGTCACAAATTTACCTTGGGCACAATGGCAGAAAGCAATCGACCAATATGACAGTATTCGTGTTTTAGCCACAGATCCGTTTTCATTTTTAAGCTCGGGAGAACCAGGATGGCATGCACCGGAGCAATTCGGAATTACACCTTCAAAATTATTCTGTGCATCTGATAAAATTAAAAAAGAACATACTGATTTCCTTAGAAAACAAATAGGACAGCGATATTATGTTCCTACACAATATACCGCAGATAAAATTAACGGATTGTTTTTTAGACTAATTGGAGAAATTCCGGAAGTTCTTGAAAACAGCCAAACCATAGAAGGCGATTTTATGAGTATCACCGGAGAGAGAAATCCTCATAAATTCATTAAATCACTAGCATTCAAAAACTATAATGAATTAGAAGTTATTTTCCCTCAATCTGCCATTGAGCCGGCATTTAAGCTTACAACGCAGGCCAAAGAAGTAAAAATAAAAGCGTATACCTCTGTTATTAAAGAGGGTGCTAAACTAGCTTCTTATGAAATTGTTAATATAAGAAAAACCGCTGGTGGAGAAATTTCTACAGAGTTAACATACACTAAAGCTGAGCTGTTAAATGAAATAACTTTATATCACAAAGAAATTGATCCGGTTTCAAAAACAAAAATCGATAAAATTGTAATTACACCAATTGCGGCTAAGGCAGAAGCGATTAAAGATGTGAGAAACCAAATTGCAGCATTGTTTGACGATACTTATACAAGTGCAAACGGAGATTTTGTAATGTCCGGGCCGCGCGACCTTGAAAAATATGATTTGTTACTTGCAAAATTAAACCAATTAAAAACCAATGCCGGAAATGAAAATATCCAGGAAGAAACGCCAAATGCATTGACTTTTACGCATTATTACGGATATAAAGGAAAAGATTTATATGCTTTTGACAAAGTAATAAAATACAACGACACTTATATTATTTCTTTCCACCCGCAGAAAAATACTACCGTGCTTTTACAAATGAACTCAAATGGGGATATTTTAAGAGAACGTTTATTAAACGGTGTTGTTACTTCGATGCAGGTTGTAAATGATAATTTACTGGTAACTCAGGCTCTAGATGCTGATCAATGCAAAGGGATTGGAAAAGCCGTTATTGATCTTGATTTTATTGTGGGATGTGAGTCTCCTATCGATGCAATGGCTATTGTTGAGCTTGATGACGAACTAAATTTAAAAACAGGAACCCAATACTTAAATAGTTATTCTTTAGGATTTAACAAAGTACTACCATTAGCCAATAATGAATTGCTTTGGGTTAATACATTAGAAAATGAAACTCAAATTAATTGGGTTAACGGAAGCAGCCGCGATCTTATTAAACGTGTAAAAATAAATGGAACGG
>Ga0247805_1000777_pt1 | contig 16004 bp, 9 predicted proteins | sample UWRJL044104R1_FD_180930 | JGI IMG/M metagenome (GOLD analysis project Ga0247805, IMG submission 180930) | Plant litter microbial communities from Arlington Agricultural Research Station in Wisconsin, United States - UWRJ-L044-104R-1 | ecosystem: Environmental > Terrestrial > Plant litter >... | reverse complement strand
GTCACTTTTAAAGAAAACTGTTTTTCCCTGTGTGGGACTTATTTTTTGATTATTATTCTCCTGATGAATCAACAATTCTCCGCCATCAGCAGTTTGCCAATCGCTGTTTAAATAACTTATCATAGAAAATTTTCTACTCGAATTATTTTGAAACTGGTCTAAATGTTTCAAATAAAAATCCCCTTTTTCATATAAGGAATAATGGAATTCATAGCCTGTAATTCCTGTATAACAACTTTGATTCAGATACCGAATAAAATCCTCAATGTGTTTGAAAAATTCATTTTCGAAAGCATTATTATGCTTTTTATCCAACCAATAAATAGAATCACTCCGAACAGCGCTATCATAAGCAATAGCTTCAGAATTTCCTGTTCCAGCTTCTTTTAATAAGTTTTTTTCGTTTAAAGAATATAGATTTTGTTTTAAATTATTGGCTAATTCATCAGTTAAAAAATGCTCTGATATGCCTACTTTGTTTTCAATGTACGAGGCAATTAAATCCTCAAAGTTTTTTTCCATTAATTTTTAGGAAAGACTGAAAATACAGCCAATAGAGCAAGGTAGACTAAATAAAACTGATATAACCTATTTTAAAATAAATTACATATAATTATTGTTTTTTACCATAAATAAAAATCACTTAAAAAAGAAGGGTTGTTTTTATCTGCAGCATAATAATAAATTCCAACCAATAATTTATTGCTATTTGATATCTCATCTTTCATTTTAGGATTAGCAAGACCCCATTTTGTTTTACTTAAAATCTGAATCATTTCATCATCAATATCCCCTCCAAATCCACTAATTTCTTTAACCAGTGTACTTTTTAAATCTTTATCCAAAGTTATTTCATAAATTCCATATTTTTTATCAAACTGAATTCCTTTAAACTGTTTTAAATTAGCACGGAAATTGGTAATATCAAGATACCTAGTTTTATTTGTATAATCAATATTTTTAGACTTAAATACCTCCAATATTTCCAATTCAATATCTTGTCGCTTACTATCACGTCCGTTTAAATAAAGTAAACCTGAGCACATTCCAACAATATAATTACCATCACTATCTTTTCTAGCATAAGCTACTAATTTTGTGTTTTCTGGAATAAAAATATCACAAGATGTCCCCATAGTTTTATCACTTCTCCCATAAACATATATAGATTTTAGCTTTTCACCTTTAAACAAATCGTTTATTTTGATATCAGCTCTGTAAATATTAGCATCTTTTTCATTTGGATATATTTTAGTTATAGTTACCATAGCCACAAAATCAGACTCAATGTATTTTTCAGTCATATTTAAGAGACCGCAACTACAAGCACATCCTGAAAACGAAATCAAAGAAAAAATTACAAATAGAATATTTTTCATAATTTATGTGCAACTTATTGAATTACTTTCTAAATCTACAATTTACTAATATAACTTCCGTAAATATCTTTAAACTGGTAGCCTTCAGCAACTCTATCTTTACTTAATTTTCGATATTCTACTAAGCCCCAAAGAATGAATTCTTTCATAAAAAACTTATCTTCTTTTACTAAATCAGCCTGATATTCTTTAAGTAAAATTTCCAATGGAACAATAGCACCCAAAATGTTTTGATATTCATCATCAGAACAATCATCCAATAATTCGAAACCACTTTCGGCAAAAAACCATTCAATTAAATCCGAATAAGGTGTTTTATCATTTGGTTTTTCTAACTTTTCAATTTTAGGAAAATAAGCTGGAAAAATAGTACGCACCGCCGAGGCTATTAAACTTTCAGCAACTGCAGCCGCTCCCTCCTGCTCTCCTTCGTAAACCAATTCAACTTTCCCAGTTATGGAAGGAATAATTCCCATAAAGTCAGACAATCTCAAAGTAGTTTTATCAACACCCGCTTTTAAAGCACGGCGTTCGGCAGTGCTTAGTAAATTTTGATAAGCGGTGATACTCATTCTGGCACTCACCCCACTTTTATGATCGATAAATTCACTTTCTCTGGCTTCAAAACTAATTTGTTCCAATAAATCTTTAGCTAATGAAGGAACGTAAACCGTATCATTTTGAGCCGTATCTAATTTAGCTTCCTGTTCTGTAATTTTTCTGGCAATTTTTAGATTTTCAGGATAATGCGTCAAAATTTGAGAACCTATCCTGTCTTTCAAAGGTGTTACAATACTTCCACGATTGGTATAATCTTCGGGATTTGCTGTAAATATAAATTGCATATCGAGTGGCATTCGCACCTTAAATCCACGAATTTGAATATCGCCTTCCTGCAAAATATTAAACAAAGCCACCTGAATTCTAGCTTGCAAATCGGGTAATTCATTTATCACAAAAATACAACGATTAGCACGTGGAATCATTCCGAAATGAATCACGCGATCATCGGCATAAGATAGTTTCAAATTTGCTGCTTTTATTGGATCAACATCACCTATCAAATCAGCAACAGTTACATCTGGAGTGGCTAGTTTTTCGAAGAAGCGTTCACTTCTGTGCAACCAGGAAATTGGAGTTTTATCGCCTTTTTCTTCGATCAAATCTTTAGCGAAACGAGAAATAGGATTTAATGGATCGTCATTGATTTCTGAAGCAGTCACAAAAGGAATGTACTCATCAAGCAATTCGACCATTTTACGAGCCAAACGGGTTTTCGCCTGACCACGAAGTCCTAATAAATTGATATTATGTCGTGAAAGAATAGCTCTTTCCAACTCAGGAATTACCGTGTTTTCAAAACCATGAACGCCTTCAAATGTGGGAGTTCCTAATTTGATTTTTTCACGCAAATTGTTTCGTAATTCGTCTTTTATGGTTTTACTTTGGTATCCTGATTTTTTTAATTCGCCTAAGGTATTTATATTTTCTATTTTCATGTTTAATTTAAATTGAATGATTTAAAGATTGAAAAATTGTAAGATTACAATATAATTTCATCAAAAAAACGTTTTTACTTATTGTTGTATATCATTATTCGATTTACTGAACTAACAGCTGACTACTGCCAACTATTTTAATCTCTTTTTCCGATTCGTTTCATAATCTTCAAAAATCATTTCGCCTAAACCTTTTAAGCCGGTGTAAAAAGCTTTTCCCTGATTAGCTTCGGTAAATTTATTGACAAACTTTTGCAAATACGGATCGCTGGCAATCATGAAAGTGGTAATTGGAATGTGCAATTTTCTTGCCTGCTGCGCCTGAGTATAGCATTTGTCAACAATATATTCATCAAGCCCATTGCTGTTCATGTAATAAGATCCATCTCGCTCTCTTACACAACTCGGTTTTCCATCGGTAATCATGAAAATTTGTTTGTTGGTATTTCGCTTTCTTCGAAGTAAATCCATTGCCAATTGCAAACCAGCAACAGTATTAGTATGAAATGGCCCCACTTTTAAATAGGGTAAATCTTTGATGGCAATTGGCCAGGCATCATTTCCAAAAACCAAAATATCTAAAGTATCTTTTGGGTACCTTGTAGTAATTAATTCAGCTAAAGCCATAGCTACTTTTTTGGCAGGCGTAATTCGGTCTTCGCCATACAAAATCATACTGTGACTGATATCAATCATCAAAACGGTACTCATTTGGGCTTTGAATTGCGTATCTTCAACAACCAAATCATTTTCGGTAAGCATGAAGTTATCCACACCATTATTAATTTGGGCATTGCGTAAACTTTCTGTCAAAGAAATCCGTTCCAGGCTGTCGCCAAAATGAAATTCTCTGAATTCACCCGTATGCTCATCGCCGTTTCCAGCATGTTTTGTTTTGTGATTGCCGTTTCCAGAACGTTTTAATTTACCAAATATCTGGTCTAAGGCTTGTTGCCGTATGGCTCTTTCGGTTTTTGCAGTAATTCCAAGTCCTGAAGTTCCATCGTCTTTCACTTCGTCTTTGATGTACCCTTTTTTCTTTAAATCTTCAATAAAGTCGTCAATAGTATACTGTTCATCAGTCAGTTTATATTCCTTGTCTAATTCCCGCAACCAATCTATAGCTTCATCAAAATCCCCGGAAGTATGTGTGATTAGCTCTTTGAATATCTCAAAAAGTTTATCAAATGGGGATTGATTAGGAGCCTGATACTGTTTAAAATAGAATCCTTTTTTATTGCTCTTTTCCATAGCCATTAAAATTACATTATTTTAAAATGTACTTCAACTGAACAGCTATTAATTTTAAGTTAAAAAGAAAATTTAAAATAGTAAAATATTCTCCATAAACGTAAATAAGCTTTGAACTTGAATATAGCGATATTCGAATTCAAAGCTTAAACTAATCCATTAAAAACAAAAGTCTGCAAATTTTTGCAGACTTTTGAATTATAAATTACACTTTTACTTTAGCCATTAAATTCTCAATTGCCGAAGGTAAAATATCAGGGTTGGCTCCTGCTGCCTGAGCTACTAAGGCTCCAATGGCACAAGCAAAATCAATTGCCTTTTGTGGTGCTTTCCCAGTTAATAACGACGTAATTAAAGTAGCTAAAAAAGAATCTCCAGCTCCAACAGTATCCGAAACTACAACGGGATAACCTTCATTTTTATAAAGTTGTCCTTCCCATAATAATATAGCGCCATGTTTTCCTTTTGTAACACAAATCGCCTTAGTTTTAGTTTTTTCTGCGAAAAAAAGCATGTTTTCTTCCAGAGTTTCAAATGGAGAATGCATAGCTGAGGCTATTTCTAACAGCTCCTCATCATTGAACTTAATGAAATTGGCTGAATTCATCAATTGCTCTAAAATTTCGTAGCTATAATGTGGCTTTCTTAGATTAACATCAAATACCTTGTACACATCCATTCGCAGCAATTCTTCAAGTGCTTGTCTTGACACCTCATCTCTGCAAATTAAACTCCCGTAAATTAAAACATCAGCTTCTAAAACTAAATTTCTAGCTACATTATTCAATATAATTTTATCCCAGGCAGATGGATAAGCTATTTCATAACTAGCCGAACCACGCTCATTTAAAGTTACATTCACCAATCCTGTTGGAAAATCTTCTGATTTAATGATGGCATCTGTTTCCAATCCTAAACCTTTAACATGATTAATTATAGCCTCTCCATCCTCATCATTCCCTACACAACTAATCATTCCCACTTCACAACCTAATGTTTTCATGCGTAAAGCTACATTCAGAGGTGCTCCACCAATCTTTTTTTCGTTTCCAAAAACATCCCAAAGCACTTCTCCGTAAGCAACTGCTTTAAGTTTTTTTTCGTTATTCATTTCCATTCTGTTTTTTTATATTATTCGGGTTGGCTAAGCTTTAAATTACTAATTGTAGCATTTTGTCCTTCAGCAATAATTCCCCATTTATACTTGTCTCTTCCATAAACACGATTCGTCAAAGCTACTTTTCCATTAATGTAAAGTACCACTACACTACCTTCGGTAACAACTTCAAAATCATATTTTATATTTACTTGCAATCCAAATGGTATTCTGGTTGTTTCCTGTGAAGCCGAATTGTATCCTATAATTCCTTTTTTTGCAATATCTAAAACAATTTTATAATAACTTCCTGTATTGTTAGTATGAAAAATAAATCCGGTTGAACCAGTTGCAGTTGTCAAAGTAAGCTCAGCATTTATTTTTGCTCTTTTTCCAACAGGCTTAAATGTTACTATTGCTTTATTTGTAGAACTAATCAAACTGTAATTACCGTTATTTACAGTAACATTGCCTAAAGTTGCATCAACCTCAACATTAGCATTTTTAGAAAAAATATTTTTTACTGCTTGCGGTGCCTGAGTTCCTAAAGTTCCATCTGAATTTTGTGTTAATTCATGAATTACCATATTTCCAGCCCAATCTTTATTTCCTAAATCCGTTTCGGGCGTTTTTCTGGCATTCCAACCAAAAACATATCTTTTGTTTCCATCTGAAGCTGTTTTTCCAGCATAAAAATATTCTCCATCAATTCTGTCATTTGGCGGCGTTATCCATGGTCCATTAATAGAGGTTGCCATTTTATAATGTGTTCCTTTAGTAGTACTCCAGTTTTCAGAAAACATTAAATACCAATAATTTCCCATTTTAAAAATATCAGCACATTCCATCATCAAATAATTTTCCTGTGGAGTTGTGGTATAAATAGGTGCCTGAACATCCCAATTTCCTGAAGCTGGATTAGCAGTTGTAAAATGCAACAATACCGCTTTTCTGCCTGGTTCCGTTTGTGTACTTACCAACATCGAATATTTCCCCAAACCTTCATTGTAAAAAACATGTGGATCTCTAAAATCAAAATTATAATATCCAGCAGGTGCCGTAATTTTAAACGAAGGTATTTTTGTCCAGGTTTTTAAATCTGGACTGGTAGCACACAATACACTTTCTCTTGCGTTTGATTGTAAAAAATCAGGAGTTCCATTGTGTCCAGTGTAATAAAAGTAATAGAGATTACCAACTTTAACAATAGAACCTGTACCTACTGCAAAATCAGCATCAGTAGTTGTTCCATAAGGAATGACTTGTCCTTCGTAGCTGAAATGAGCCAAATCGGTACTTTGAAATTCGTGAATATCATGAAATCCTTTTCCTGCTGGTTTATTCTGCGCATCATGAAGAAAGTAAATATGGAATTTTCCATTGTCAAAAAATGGCATAATATCACCTGTATAACCCGCACTATAATACGGTTCACTTCCTCCTCCAATCCACAATGATGGAGGTACTGGGAAAATATTAGCTATTTCTGATTCTCCACCTGAAATAGAACCTCCAATGTAATTATCATCCTGACTACAAGACAATAACGAAAAGAAAATGGAAGCTATTGTAATTATATTTCTATAGTTCATTTTGTTGATTTTAAAGGAGTTAATTTCCAACTAAATAATTGATGCTGTTTTGTGTCAAAAGTTTGATATTACCAATAAATTCATTGGCCTGGCTAGGAACTCCGCTACCGTTAGTTTCATTGTACCAGTCATAAGCTCCCATCGAGATTACTATTACATTTTTGTTTGTTCCAGTGTTTGGAAATTCAGCAATAGTAACTCTTCCGTCAAGTGCATTATCCCAGGCTTCACTAGCTAAGTTTCTTCCACCTGTTTGGTTTCTCCAGCCTTCACCATTTCCATAACCTCCCCATTCTGGTAAAAACCACCATGCAGTATGATTTAATCTAAAAGTACCGCTTTGCAATAAATTAGCTTTTCCAGTTTCATAAGTAACCAAACCTTGAAAAATTGGATGGTTTTCATGTCCTACAAATGACATTCCCCAGCTATTTCCATCGACAAATCCATTAGGAAGAAAATCTCCAAAAACATTATTTGGTCCTTTTCCAGAAGGAACAATTCCTAAAGCATCTACATATTGCGAAGCAAAAGAAGTTAGCAATAAGTTTCCTCCATTTGTTCTAAAGTTTTTAAGAGCTGTACTCACTGCTGGATTATAAGCCACAGCAGGTAAATTTGTAGCAGAATCAAAATGCCACCAAATTACATCTACATTACTTAAATCAGTACCATTTAAAACACTATCGAAAGAAATGTATTTGGCTCCATTGAAATTAGCAAAAAGCCAGTTTGCAGCTGTAATTTCGTCCATATTGGTAATTTCTGCTCTTGTTGCCGCAGTTCCTAAAAAGGCTACTGTTAAACCACTAACAGGAACTCCCACGTTAGCAGTATAATTTACCGTTTTACCGTTTGCAGTAATTACAAAAGTTACAGCATTAGTAAAATTAATGGTAGTTCCTGATGTTGGCGAAATAGAAACTCCTTCAGTCAATTCTATTACAGCTTGTAATGCCGTTAAATTAGTATTCTCAGGCAATACCATCGTTATGGTTTTGCTAACATCATTGATTGTTGCTGCAACATTATTAATTTTAAAACTCTTTATTGGGCTTAAAACCTTAACATTTACAGTGTAATCTTTGTATAAATTACCATTTACAACTCTAAATTTTAATGGATTTGTAAAATTAATAGCCGAGTTTAAATTCAAATTTGATGTTGCTCCTTCTTCTAAAATAATTTCAGGATTTACCGCTGTAATATCGGTACCATAAGGCAACGTTACAGCAATTGTTGCTGTTTTTTGATCGATAGTTCCAGTAACTCCCTGTATTTTAAAGGAAGTTACATTAGAAGTTGAATCGACAGCAAGACCATTATTATCAAAACTGTCTTCGCAGGCAGAAACCATAAAAATCAATGCCAGTATCAAAAAACATTTTGTCCAGTTCTTATATATAAAATTTCTCATATTGGTTTTCGTAATAGATTAATAATCCAAATTTTGTTTGTACAATCCTTGACTGAAATTAATTTGCTTCAACGGAATTGGGCAATATTCTTCCTTATTGGGATCAAAAAAAGCGTCTTGATAATAACTGCGTTTTGTTTTTTCCTCAGTATAAAAAGCATTCATCACTTCTTCCGTAACTCCCCAACGAACTAAGTCAAAAAATCGGCTTCCTTCCATTGCTAATTCTAAACGACGTTCCCAACGCAAGGCTTTTCGAGCAAATTCCTGTGTCCAGTTGCAATTTGTTCCATCTACATAAGTATTGATTTTAAAGTTGTTCACATACGGTAGTCTTCCTGTACTTTGCGCAGCTCTTGCTCTAATTTCATTGATTAATGGTAAAGCTTCTGATTGTCTTCCTAATTCAATCAAGGCTTCAGCACGCATCAAAATCACATCAGCATAACGAATTTGTATTCTATTTTTCGAATTCCCATAAAAAGGGTCAATATTGACTACACAGCTACAATTTGGCGCCACATTTTCTTTCAATGAGGCATAATATCCATAAGTACCAGGAGAACGCACCCAGGCTTCAACATATAAAAATTCCGGATCATATTTATAAGGCAAACCAGGCATTGCAACAGTATGATACAATCTAGGATCAACCGTAGTAGCATTTATATTTTTATAATCAAAATCGGTATTGTTATAAGTATCAAACTCAGGCAAACCATTAGCTCCAGTCTTAAAAGCATTCACTAAGTTTTGACTTGGTTTGTGAAAATCACAACAACCTAACCCCTGAGGAGTTGAAAGAACATCGGAAAAATTTAATCTTCCGTATAAGGTTCCATCATTATCTGAAAACTGAATAGAAAAAATAGATTCAGCTCCGTTTTCAAAAGTTCCAGGCAAAAAATTATTCGCAAAATCAGATTCTAAACTTGCTTTTCCAATTACCTTATCTGTTGCTGCAATTACTTCTTGTAAATGTTGCGTATTTGTTCCTGTAACGTTATAGGTTTCATCCTGAGTATAGGCTTGATACAAACGTGTTTTTGCCAAATAAGCATAAGCCGCTTTTTGTGTAGCACGTCCCACTTGTGGTTGTGCTTCCGGTAAATCATTGGCAGCAGCCTGAAAATCTTCGGCAATTTTATTCCAAAGTTCCTCGTTTGAAAATTCTTTGTTGGAAATAGTTTTATAATCTTCAACAGGAATGTTTTCCGTGATATAAGGAACACTTCTGAACATAATTTTTAACATGAAATAAAAATGTCCTCTTAAAAAACGCATTTCAGCGATACGTCTTTTTTTCAACGGATAATCTGCTTCCGAAATTTGTTCCAAGGCTTTCAATGCCTTATTCGTTCTGGAAACACCTACATAACTGATGTACCAAAAATTGTCTAATTCGCCAAAATCAGGTCTGATATTGTTAGATACTTCAAAAAAGTGAAAATTCTGAATATCATTCGTTCCACTACCACCTTTGTAAGCATCGTCAGAACGGACATTTCCAAAAGGCCACAAACTATAAGGCGAATCATAATGATCATTTCCAAGCTGTGCATAAGCCGCATTCATAAATCCTTCAATCGATTCTGGAGTTACAATATCTTCTTCTGATAATACACCGCGAGGGTTGTTTTCCAGAAAATCCGAGCAGGAAGCAAATACTCCCAGCACTAAAAATCCAATTATATATACTATCTTTTTCATGTTTTTCGATTTAATCTTTTTATTAAAATGTAAAATTAAGACCCGCTGTAAAAGTGGTAGGTTGCGGATATCCAAATCCTGCATTTTCAGGGTCTACACCTGTGAAATTTTTAGCATCAAGAATCAATAAATTTTGCCCGCTGATGTAAAATCTAAAACTTTCTAAACTCAATTTTTCAAGTACGAGTTTTGGCAAACTATAGCCAACTTGTAAAACACGAAGTTTAACATAGTTTCCATTTTCTACATAGTAAGTTGAAAATCTTGATTCTGCATTTCTATCCACTGTTGTTAATGCAGGAATAGTCGAGTTTGGATTATCTAAAGACCATGCATTTAATAAGCGAGTTCCTTTATTTGACCCCACATCGTCCACACTCCAAAAATCAGTTTGGTATTTGGTATTATTAATCACATCTACATTAGCTGTTCCTTCCCAAAAAGTAGTAAAATCGAAGTTTTTATATCCTAATCCTAAATTAAATCCATAAATCAAACCTGGATTTGGGTTTCCTATCCATGTACGGTCTTTATCTGTAATTACTCCATCTCCGTTTAAATCTTTGTAACGAATGCGTCCAAGACCTTTTCCTTCCTGATCAGCCGAAATATCTACCTCATCTTGACTTCTAAACAAGCCATCAGCAACATAACCATACATAGAATTTATTGGACGTCCTAAAATATTATCTTCCAGTCCATCGCCACCATAATTGTTTTTTACTTCATCAGGTAACTTTGTGATTTTATTTTTATTTCCCGAAATATTAGCAGAGATATCATACTTCAATCCAAATGATGTTTCATCATGGTATCCTAAAGAAGCTTCCCATCCTTTATTTTCCATCGATGCACCATTTACCCAACGATTTCCTCCTTCACCAATTACTCCTAAGTAAGGTGGAAGAACTAAAATATCTTCTGTTTTTTTGATGTAGTAATCAACTGAACCACTTAATTTTTGATTGAATAATCCAAAATCTAAACCAATATTAGTTTGTGTAGTTGTTTCCCATTTTAAATCGTCATTCCCGGATTGCGTTGCAATAAAACCTGATGGCAGTAAACCATTTCCGTTTCCAGCAATATCATAAGCCGTTCCAAAAGAAGTATTCCAAGTGGGACTTCCACCAGCATAACTAGCCAAATAAAGTGAGTAAACAGCAGTATTACTAATTTCCTGATTTCCTGTTTGTCCCCAGCCAGCTCTTAATTTTAAATCAGAAATAACAGGTGCTTTGTCTTTTATGAAATTTTCATTACTTATTCTCCATCCTGCTGAAACTGCTGGAAAGGTCCCAAATTGATTGTTTTTTCCAAAACGAGAAGAACCATCACGACGAATTGTAGCCGAAAGTAAATAACGATTATCAAATTCATAATCAGCTTTTCCAAAATAAGAAAGCAAAGAATAAACAGTTGAAGTTCCACTAGTAAAAGATTCTCCTGTTCCTGCATCTGGATACATATAATCAGGAGTTTCGATCAAAAAATCATTTTTTCGCAAGCCTATGTTGTCAAAAGATTCTTTGTACATTTCAGTTCCCGCCATCAAATTCAAATTACTTTTTCCAAAACTCAAGCTGTAAATAGCTGTATTTGTCCAAGTCCATTTGTCGTTAACAGATTGATCAATGCTAACTGAAGTTTGATCATTTTGCAAATAACCCGATTGATAACTTCTTTGTAAAGTACGCTTTTTGAAAAACCCGTAATCAATACCAAAACTAGTTTTGATGTGTAAGTTTTTAACAAGTTCTAAATCGGCATACATGTTTCCAAAAAGACGTAAATAATCATATTTATTATCTTTATTGTATTCTAAAAGTCGAACTGGATTTTGTCTGTCATTCATTCCGCCTACTGGACCTCCCCAGCCTTTTCCATCAACAGTACGTACTGGAATTAAGGGTAAAGCACGTAGCGCTGGATCTAAAACACCTGGATCAGTAACTTCATTAGTGCGATTAAAACTGAAGTTTTCTCCAATAACTAATTTTCCATCAAAATACTTATAAGAACCATTCATTCTGGCAGTTATTCTTTCAAAATCGGTAGTTTTAACAACACCTTTGTTGCCATAATATCCCAAAGAAAAAACATAACTTCCTTTATCTGAAGCATTAGATACCGATAAATCATAAGAGTTAGCTATTCCGGTTTGTGCTATTTCATCATACCAATTAGTGTTGGCAGATTTTAATGTTTGATTAGCATCTAAATATTCTGGAACTAAAACATTATTTAATTGAGGTTTATTATCTACTACAGACCAATCAAATTGATAACGCAAATTGTTATTGTTTGGATTTAGTCCATCGTTAACATTAGCTTGCCAAAGTGCTTGTCCAAATTGATTTGCATTTAAAACATTCAATTTTCTTGAATAATCAGAAAAAGCAGTATATGCACCAAAATTAATTCTCATTTTACCGGCTTTTCCTTTTTTGGTAGTAATAATAATTACTCCGTTTGAAGCTCTCGATCCATAAATACTGGCTGACGAAGCATCTTTTAAAACCTGAATGGTTTCAATATCATTCGGATTCAATTCGTGCATTCCTGATTTTGTTGGCATTCCATCAATTACATAAAGAGGATCCGTATTATTCAGGGTTCCTACTCCACGAATTACCACTTTAGTATTTCCCCCACTTGGAGAACCATCCGATGAAACTTTAACCCCAGCAATTCTTCCTTGTAAAGCTTTAATTGGGTTAGGTTCTGGCTGTTTCATTAGATCTTTCATGTCTACAATAGCAACAGCTCCGGTTATGTCACTTTTCTTTTGCTTAGAATATCCCGTTACAACAACTTCATTCAGTTTATTGTCATCTACTTGTAAAGTTATCGTGACTACTTTTTGATTTTTTACTGGAATAGACTGCGAAACATATCCAACAAAAGAAACCACAATAGTAGCGTCAGTATTGATTTTTGGAAAAGAAAAATTCCCATCAAAATCAGTATTTGTACTCGTTTTTGTACCTGAAATAAGTACAGTAGCTCCTGGTAATGGCATTCCGTCATCAGACGAAATTACCGTTCCTTTAATCCCGCCTTCCTGAGCTGTCATCATCAGCATTGGAAAGAAGAAAAACAGAAAATAAATAATTTTACTTTTCATAAGGTAATGGTTTTGGTTTTTAGTTTTAGTTTATATTTAGTTGGTTAATTACGATGTCATTCAATTCAATTTCTTGGTTTGAAGAAACAGAAAGCTCAGTAAACGGTTGATTAGGGAAAAAGAGTTCGGTAATTACTTTTTCGCCATTGTTATAAAAAATTTCGATGGATGTTTTGTCCAAAATGATTTTAAAAACAGCTTCTTTTTGGTTTCCATCAAAAATTGCTTTGGTTATTGTGGATGCAAATTTTTCAGAAAAGTCAATTTTTCCAGATTTTGAACGATCCAAAAACAGATAATGTTCTGAATTATTGATACCAAAAGTCAAAGATTCGCCTAAACTATTTGAAAGGATAAAAGTATAAGTATCTTGTTTTAAGTTTTTTAAATTGAAATTGATGATTGCCTTGGTCAAATCTATTCTCCCCGCTTCCGAAATGGAAATAATTCCTTTGCCTTTTATGTTTTTTGGCTTAACCGTTTTAGAAATATATTTGTTTATTTCCTTGACAGGATTACTAATCAGACTATAATCATTTCCTTTTTTTATTAACTGAATTTCACGTGCAATAGTAGTAATTCCTCTCCAGGAAAATGTGGGAACTTGCTGTGCATAATCCCAATTAGACATCCATCCTATAAATAATTTTCTGCCATCTGTACTGGGAATGTTATCCCAGGTTACTCCCGCATAATTATCTTTTCCATAATCCAACCAAACTGCTTTTTCCTTTTCTACTCTTTGAGCAAAATTGGTATCTTGTTTGAAAGTTGTTCCGTCAAAATCACCAATAAAATATTGTGTCCCAGATCCTCCGTTAGCTCCACCTGGATTTAAGCTCTGAATTAAAACCCATTTTGTCTCATTTGAACCTTCCACTTTCATCTGAAAAAAATCAGGGCATTCCCAAACCCCACCATGAGCTCCAATATTTTTTCCAAAATCAGATAAATATTCCCAGTTTTTAAGATTTGTTGATTTGTAAAACTGAGCTCTATCCTGAGCTGCTAAAACCATCACCCATTGTTTATGGGTTCTATCCCAAGTCACTTTTGGATCACGAAAATCACGAATTCCAGGATTTTTTACGACAGGATTTCCTTCCTCAAATTTCTGCCATGTAAAACCATTGTCATTCGAATAAGCCAGATCCTGCTGTTCCACATCTATTTTGTTTTCTTTTTCCTTTGTCATATCATGCAAAGTATAAATAGCCACAATTGGAGCTTTTTTTCCGTTTCTTAATCCAGATGTATTATTCACATCAACTACAGCACTTCCTGAAAAAATATATTTGTCTTTATCTGGATAAATAGCAATAGGTTGTTCTTCCCATTTAATCATGTCTTTACTCGTAGTATGTCCCCAGTGCATTGGGCCCCATTTATTTCCATCAGGATAAAATTGATAGTATAAATGATATTGTCCATCAGCATAAAACATTCCGTTTGGGTCATTCATCCAACCTTTTTTGGGTGTATAATGAAAATTAGGACGGTACATTTGCTCTTCTGTAGCCTTTGTATCAGTAGTCGTTTGTGCTACAGCAGAAGCGGTTTTACAACTTACTATTGATAACAATACTGTACTACAAAATATTAGCGGTAGATGTTTCTTTAATTTCATTTTTGGTATTTTTATTAGTTAGATTTTCACTTAAAGTTTCTAAAGAAATTCCCTTGGTTTCGGGCATCATAAATATTACAAACAAAAGCTGCAATACCATCATGATGGTAAATATTAAGAAAACGGTTTCCGGACCGATTTCGGAGAATAGCATCGGAATTAAAGAAGGAATAATTGCTGCCAAAACCCAGTGTACGGAACTTCCAAAAGCCTGTCCTGATGCGCGAATATGATTTGGGAAAATTTCTGAAATAAATACCCAGATTACAGCTCCCTGACCAATAGCGTGCGAAGCAATAAACAAGAAAAGAAAACTAGGTACTGATAATCCTCCCCAATCGTAATAAAAAGAAGCCGAAACTAAACCTAAGGAAATAATATACCCAACAGAACCAATGTACATTAACAACTTTCTTCCTAATTTGTCAATTAATGCAACACCGATTAAAGTAAATATAAGATTTGTAATTCCGATTCCGATACTGCTCAACAAAGCGGTATTTTGTCCCAAACCAGCTTCTTCAAAGATTCTGGGTGCATAATACAGGAATGCATTAATTCCAGAAAATTGATTAAAAAAAGCGATTAAGAAAGCTAATATTAATGGAAAGCGGTATTTCTTCATGAAAATATTCTCATGCTTCGTAACTCCATTTTCTCTGGAATCATCCATAATGTCACTAAGTTTTGCTGACGGATCAATTTGGAACAACACTTTACGTGCTTCCTCATCACGATTTTTAGACAACAACCATCTTGGACTTTCCGGAATTGTAATTATGCAAAGAATGTAAACTAAAGATGGAATTGCCTGAACACCTACCATCCATCTCCAGGCATTTTCTCCTATATCTTTTAAAAAGTAGTTCGATATAAAAGCAATCAAAATCCCTAAAACAATATTAAATTGATATAAAGCAACTAATCGTCCGCGTTTATCCGCTGGAGCAATTTCAGAAACATAAGCTGGAGCAGCAATGGTTGAAGCTCCAACACCAAGACCTCCAATAAATCTAAATGCAGCAAATACATAAGGATCATTTGCAAAAGCTGCACCTATTGCAGATACAAAATATAAAATCCCAATCCAAAATAAGGTTTTTTTACGACCAATTTTATTAGTAGGGATTCCTCCAAAAATGGCTCCTATAACTGTTCCCCAAAGTGCCATTGCCATAACAACAGATCCATGAAAAGCATCAGATGAATGCCATAAAAGCTGTAATTGTTTATCAGCTCCAGAAATAACTACGGTATCAAAACCGAATAGAAAACCTGCCAGTGCAGCAGTAACAGACCAAAGTAA
>Ga0247805_1000774_pt1 | contig 16042 bp, 19 predicted proteins | sample UWRJL044104R1_FD_180930 | JGI IMG/M metagenome (GOLD analysis project Ga0247805, IMG submission 180930) | Plant litter microbial communities from Arlington Agricultural Research Station in Wisconsin, United States - UWRJ-L044-104R-1 | ecosystem: Environmental > Terrestrial > Plant litter >... | reverse complement strand
CAAGGCCTTGGAATCGGCCGGGGCAATGACCAGCGCGTCGACTTTCTTGACGATCATCTGGTTGACGATGTCGATCTGCGCGGCCGTGTCGGACTCGTTCTTGATGCCGTTGGAAATCAGGTCAAAATCAGCGGAATGCTCTTTTTGATACACCTTGGCGCCGTCTTCCATGGTCAGGAAGAATTCATTGGCCAGGGATTTCATCACCAGCGCAACGGTCGGCTTTTTCGCGTCGTCGGCAAAGGCAGATGAGAGAGGCAGGGATGCAGCAGAAGCGGTAAGCATGGCAACAGCAAGAAGACGTGCAGCGAATGGCAGCTTCATGGATCACTCCGACATTATGATTGTTGTTATCGGCAGCGTTTACGCGTCAGTGACGGATCGACGGAATCGCAAACGTTTGCGTGGACGAAACTATGGGAAGCGCCAGGGCGTTTGTCAACTCAGTAAAGCACGAATTTTAGAGCGGGCCATGGATCGCCCTGCTCCTCCGATTGCCGTGGCGACGCTGGTGACCTGCGCCCTGAACCGGAGGATAGAAAGGAACGATCACTTGAGCAGATTAAGTCAAGCACGTTCCTGACGGGCGGTTGGACGTCGACCGGCAGCGTGGAGCTTCAGATCTTCTTTGAGAATGGCGATCAGATTGGCGATGGCGCGGCTGGAGTTGAGCGAGCTGACCGGAATACCCCCGGCCAGGAGGTCGGCGTGGCCCCTTTCGCGATCAAATATCTGCACCATTATTTGATCGTTGGCATCGATGGTGCACTTGCACTTGGCAGGCAGGAAGCCTGATTCGACGATATGGCAGAGTTCAAGTGTGGAGATCATGGCAAATTTCCTTATTTAGTTATGCACGGTGGATGTCGACCGGTGCCAGCAATTCCACGAGTTTGTCATTAATGGGACGAACGGACGTGACGCAGATCACCGGGTACGCGTGCCCTGAATTCTCAAGAGGATTACCTTCGCGACAGCGCGCCGCCGAACGCTGCGGTTTCAGCCGGTTGGATGGCGTAAATAGCACGGGTTTGACGGCGTCATGCAGGAAACAAATCAGTAAGCTGAGCGCCTCGGAAATGGCCATTAGCCAATATGCTTGCGCCGCAGTGAACTTATCACGCGCGGGACGGCCAGAGTGGCTCGCACTGCAACATGGCAGTCGCTGCACAAGCAAGCTTTCTACAGTATTTGGAGCGCAAGATGGGTCGGGGCAACAACGAGTTTGAGTTCTGGTGGGGCACGTCAGGCCCGTGGGTCGAGCCGCCGAATGTACGCCGCAGCGGGACCAGCGGCGTGCAGCGCGTGGTTCACGATGGCAAGACGTTCTACGTCAAACGCCAGACCGGCCATTTGTTTCGCAGTTTGCGCTACCCCACCGGGCGCCCGACTGCCCTGCGTGAAGGCATCGCGCTGACAAAACTTGAAGAGCTTGGCATCAACGCGCCACGTCCTGTGTTTTATGGCGCTCGCAAGGTTGCCGGCGTCTGGCAAGGCGTTCTGGTCACGAAGGATCTGGGTGGCTTCATCGATCTCGACACTTGGAATGCACAGGGCGGCGCCGCCACGCTGAGCACCGAGCAACATCAGCGACTCTTCAAGCGTCTGGCTGAAACGCTGGCGAAGATGCACCTGGGCAAGTGGCAGCACGGCTGCATGCGCTCCAAGCACATTTTCATCAAGGCGACCGTCACTGACACGCGCTTTGATTTCGAACTGGCGCTGCTGGATCTGGAAAAATCCCACGGGCGAATCACCGCGATGGGTGCCGCCCGTCACGACATTCCGCAGCTCAGAAGGCATTCATTCTGGGATGAGTCCCAATGGCAGTACTTTCTGTCGTGCTACGAGCAGGCCATCGGCCGAGCCATCTAGACGACGCAGCCGCCCTTCATGCCATTCGGTACCTGGCATGAAGGGCTCAGCGTGAAGGGCTCAACCCATCAAGAGGCGTGACCGGCCTGCTCCCTGATCAACGCCGGCACCCGCCGATCGCTGATCGCCTGCGCCACTTTGGTCGCGATATCGGCACGGCTGAAGGGCTTGGCCAGCATCTCGAAACCGGCAATCTGCTTGGACGATTCGCTGGTGTAACCGGTGACAATCAGCACCGGCAGCGCAGGCAGGACTTCGCGCAGACTCAGGGCGAGCTGCGTGCCGCTTTTCTCCGCCATCAGTTGATCGGTGACAAGTACGTCCGGCCGCAAGCCTGCGCTGACCATCTGTTCGGCAGCAGAGGGCGACGCCGCTTCGGTCACCCGATAGCCCAGGTCACGCAGTTGCAGCGCAACGGTGTAGCGGACCAGTTCTTCGTCATCCACCACCAGCACGTGAAAGGGATGATCCGCGCCAGGCGCCGGGTCTGCATCGACATCGCCGGCTGCCGGTGTCTGTAGATCGGCGCTGGAAATCGGCAGCCAGATGTCGACCCGCGTACCAAGACCCGGCGCCGACTGAATGTCAAATCCGCCCCCGGATTGCAGGGCCAGCCCTTGCACCATCGACAGCCCCAGGCCGGTGCCCTTGCCGACGCCTTTGGTTGAATAGAATGGCTCAACGCAGCGCTGCAATATGTCCTCGCTCATGCCGCTGCCGTTATCCGTTACCGTCAGCCTGACGTAGCAACCGTGCGCCGGCGATGGACCCAGGCCCGCACCGTCGGCGACCACCTCGGAGCAGGCACTGATCTTCAAGTAGCCGCGTTCGGCGATTGCGTCACGCGCATTGACCGCGAGATTGAGCACGCCTAACTCAAGCTGATGGGGATCGATGAGGATGTTCGGCAATCCTGGCGGGATCTCGACGATGACTTCAATGGTCGGCCCCAGCGAACGCTGGATGAGGTCGCGCATATCGTTGACCAGGCTGTCCAGCGCCACGACTTGAGGTTTGAGGGTCTGCCTGCGGGCAAAGGTCAGCAGACGACCTACCAGGATTCGCGCGCGATCCGCCGCTTGCAGCGCAGCGTCGATCAACCGATGGGAGCGGTCGTTGCTGACAGGCTGGCGCCGCAGCAACTCCAGCGATGTCATGATCGGCGTCAGCAGGTTATTGAAGTCATGGGCGATGCCGCCGCCCAACTGACCGACCATTTCGATCTTGCGCGACTCGTGCAGCAGAGAAATGGCCGCCTCTCGCTCGGCCACTATCGTGGCGACGCGCTGTTCGAGACTCTCGTTGAGTTCGATCAACTGATGTTCGGCGCCAACCCGCGCGGTGATGTCGACGCAAACAAACAGCAAGCCGCTGAGGTGTTGTTGCGCGTCGAGCAGCGGCGTCACGTGGGTCTGCACCCAGACGACGGAGCCGTCTGCGAGGACATGGTGCTGGGTCAGCTCAAAGGGCGCTTCGGCGGTCAGGAATGTCTCGTAGAACATCGGCTGCGAATTGGCTGGCAAGTCTTTCTGTAACTCGAGGATCGAGCGGCCGGCAATCATCTGACGTTGCAGCCCCATGATCTCGCAGTAGCGATCATTGACTTGCTGGAAGACGCCTCGGCGATCACACAGCGCAATCCCGGCGCCCGCCTGCTCGAACATTCCGGCAAGTTGCGCGGAACTGGCGTGTAGCGCCGCTTCGGACCGCATGTGGTTGATCCACTGCCAGCCCAGCTTGGCCGCTTCTTCGATGATATGGATGTCATGGGGGCTGCATACCCGCAGCCCTTCGAACTCGACCGTAAACACCCCGGCCAACGTGTCATGGCGCATCAGCGGGACATGTACGACCAGACTCGCCGTGCCGTCTGGCTGAAGAGCGCCGGCGTACGAGTTGGCCAGAACAGGATCGGCATTTGTCGCCGCTTGCACGGTGACACCCTGACGCAACGCCGAACAGGTGTCATCACCGACAGAGATCAGCCCTGATCGAGCTGTCACATCACCTTGCCGGTATTCACGGCGCAGGCCGAACTCACCGACCTCGTCAGCCTCTGCGATATGGACACGGGCTGCGCCCAGCTCGCCACCGATACGCCGTATGAGGTCCGCTTCGATCTGCTCGGGGTCGTGAATGGACGGAAAAGCCTGGCCCAGCTCAAGCAGCAGCGCCTGACGACGCTCGAAATGAACGCGTTCGGTGGTTTCAGTGACAATGCAAAGCACGCCTCCGACGGATCCATCGTTCTGGTGCACCGCAGAATAAGAGACGTCAAAGTAGACGGTCTCACCGTAACCGTGCCGCTCGATATAGAACGGGCGATCTTTGGCAGCAAAGGTTTGCCCGGTTTCCCTTACGCCACGCAGCAGCGGCTCGAGGTCGTCCCATAGCTCGCGCCAATTCTCGATGGCGGGACGGCCGAGGGCGCGGGGATGTTTCTCTCCGATGCTTGGCGCATAGGCGTCGTTGTAGAGCGCCACGAAATCGGGCCCCCAGAAGAGCACGATCTGCGCCTGCACAGGGAGAATCGTGCCCATCAGGGCTTTTAGACTGTCCGGCCAGTCAGAGGGCTGGCCGAGGGGCGAGCCGTCCAGCAATGAGGACTGAAGCAGATCACCGACCGCACCGCCGTTGGCAAGGAAACGCAGGGGTGCTGCGCTGAACCCGGTGTTGGGTGGGGTATCCATAATTAGGGCCTGACAGGAAATATCGTGAGCAGATAGCCTCGTTTAGAGCGACGTTAATGCGAATATGTTCCACTCAGATTGGCACGACTTTGCATACAGCCGGGCCCGGTGGCCATGCCAGTCGGGCCCTGGCGTGGCTCAATCCTCTTCTTTGACGGTGGCTACCTCGTCAGCGCGAACGCGGATGGTTTTGCCGGAGATGTCTTCGAACTCATAAAAGCCGTCTTTGCTCTTGGTCTTTGGCGCATCCTTGGTTACGTACTGGGTACCGTTTTGCAGGGTAACCACGGTGGACGTGGAGCAACCTGCCAACGCTGCACAGCAGGCGAACGCGACCGGCATCAGCAATGATTGAATCTTCATAAAGCCTCCTGGTTTGCATGACTCGTGTGCAGTGCGCTTGAGCGCTGAATCGTCGTGTAGCAGATCAGATCAGCCGGATCAACTTTGGTTCGCGGCCCGAACAATCAGACGAAAAATCAGCGACTTGAGTCAATCACGGTTTTTGTCTGATCCGTAGTTGCGAAACGTCCGACACTCAAATACTGTATGCGCATACAGCGAACAGGAGGGTCACTTCATGTCTGACACCCATGCAGCAACCGCAGCATCGCCAGGGCACTACGAGCGCATGGCCGTGCGGGTGCAGAAAATCATCAATTCCCAGAGCGCGCAGAAAGCCCGCGCGGCACTGATTTTTCGGCTGGCGGACGAGCTTGAGGACGACTGGAAACAGTTGCTGGAAGAGATCGACGAGAACGACAACGTGACCCTGGCCTGGCGAGACGACGGCGGTGTGCAGATTTTCTGGACAGTGCCCAAGGAAGATTGACCTGCAAACCGCCCCACCCCCTTGATGAACTACCCAGTTGGAAAACATGCTTAGATTTTGTGTCGCACTGCTTTTGGCTTTTACCTTTCTGCAAACCGCTTCTGCTGACGTCAACATTGGCACCTGGAACCTGGAGCACTTGAGCGTGCGCCCGAACAAGGACTTTCAGGGCATCGCCAAGGTCGCGCAGAAGGTCGACTTTCTCGCCGTTCAGGAGCTGATGAGCGAAGACGCGCTGGAGGCGCTGGCCAAGGAGCTGACTCGGCAGACGGGCAAGCACTGGAGTTCAATGGCTTCCCATGCCGTCGGCCGCTCTTCCTACAAGGAAATGTACGGATTCGTCTGGCGGGATGACGCCGTTGCCTATGAGGACGGCGCCGTGAGCTACCTCGACCGCACCGATACCTTCGAACGCGAGCCGTACTCCGCGCAGTTCCGGTCGCTCAAGGACGGCAAGACCTTTGTCGTTGCTACTGTGCACATCCTGTACGGCAAGAACCAGGCGGATCGCGCTTCGGAGATCGTCGCCCTGTCCAATTACTGGACCTGGCTGCAGGGGACCTACCCCGGCAACAACCAGATCATGTTGATGGGCGACTTCAACACCCCGCCCAACTCGCCCGCGTGGGACAAGCTCGACAGCAGCGCCAGGCCGCTGGTACTTGATGGCGCCAGCACGCTGTCTACCGAGGATGGCAAATTCGCCAACCTTTACGACAACATCTTCATCAGCAAGCAGTCGGCGATCCGGGTGAACAAGGTCGAGGTGTTCGATTACCCGAAATTCCTCGGCCTGACACACGCCAAGGGCCGTGACAGCGTGTCCGACCACGCACCGATTTTTCTCAGCGCCAGTTTGAGCGGCGCCCACGGGACGGCCAGCGCGTCTGCCATCACGGCGCAGGCCCGGCCCACTGCGAGCAATTCAACAAAGCCCGTTGCGAGTGCCGGCGGCAGTGCAGCTAACCTGACGCTGGCGATTCGCGGCAACAAGAAGACCCTGGTTTACCACCGCCCGGACTGCCCTTCGTACAATGCGATCGCCGAGAAAAATCGGGTTGAGTTCAAAAGCCCGGCGGCAGCCGAAGCGCAGCATTACCACTTGGCCGGCAACTGCCATTGATCCGCAGCGGCAGACACGAGTCCATGTTTCCGTCGCCAGGCACACAGTGGCAGGCGACGGATAGCTGTTAAAAACGAATGACCGCTTGAGTTATTTACGCGTCGGATTGCAGGATCCAGCCCTCGTGCAAGCTCTTCCTCAGATGGGTAAATCCAGGCTCCGAGGGGACTCATTTTATTCATTCAATGCTTTTGGATGCATGGCCAATATCCATATCGATATGGCACATGGCCGCCCATCGGCGAGCGATTTTAAACGCTCACGAAGGTGTGTAATTCTCTGCCGGGCCAGCCGCTCCGCAACCTGTTGGCGGACGTCCCGCCCCGGTCAAAAGGCATTAGGATTCAACGCCATCGGGATTTGATCAGCCTGTATCCATCTTGAAGTGAAGGTACCGACGATGCAGTCGACCTCCATGCTGTCAGGCACGTGAAGGAAGTACTCACTCAACCGGCGTCACCGCACGCCTCCACAGGCTGAGACAAATGAATGACTATAAGGATTTTGAAATTCATTACTGGTTTCAAGGTGAGCCGCGGCGATTCAACCACCAGGGAAACCATCTTTGCGACAGTGACGCGCTGCATTTCGCGACTTTGCATGCAGGGGTGGGCGCGGTCGAGGGCCACATCTGCGCGGGCCCGGTGAAACGTGCGCTGCTTTACGCCGAGGGACTGGGCGTCACACAGGTGCAATGGAAACGCACCTGATCGAGGAAAACAGCAAACAAACGTGGATTCACGTGGTCGGAATTTACAAGCAGCGCTCATTACACCAGCAAAGCGAGGTAAACATGACCATCGATAACGCACTCAAGCAGGAAGTCCTGACCCGATTGCTGCATGCCCACCCGGCAGGCCTGGGTAAGGAAATTCTGGACAACTACCGAGGGGAGAACGCCGTTGCAGACACCCTTGAGCATTTGCAACAGGCCGGGTTGATTCATGACGGTTGCGTTAACCGCCCCGCCGACGGGGATCGCACGCTGAAGTACCCCGTAAAACTGAGTTCCTCCGGCGTCGTGGCTGCCAAGCAACTGGAAGCTGAGCCTTCTAAACAGTAAGTTTTGCGCAGGCAACAAAAAAACCGGCCAAGGCCGGTTTTTTCAGGTGTTCGATAAAGTGGTGTTCTCCCCTGGCGCTACCTGCACTGATCATCCTAAGCCTGTCAGGAAGCAGCACCACAGGGGAACGAGAACAAGCCTACAAGCCAGGTCTTGTTTTCGTCACGCCCGCTTTTGTGACTTCATGCGTCCAGACCCTGTCGCCAGGCTTTGCACCCATCGCCTGCGCTCAGACCGCCGGATAATCGCCGGTGCCATCCGGCCATGGGGTCAGCAGCTCGAAGCCGGTCTCCGTCACCGCCACCATGTGTTCCCACTGCGCCGACAATGACTGATCCCGGGTGAGCACTGTCCACCCGTCTTCCAGCACATAAGTGCCCGGCTTGCCGGCGTTGATCATCGGCTCGATGGTGAAGACCATACCGGTTTTGAGTTTCAGCCCCTTGCCCGCTGCGCCGTAGTGCAGCACTTGAGGTTCTTCGTGGTATTTGCGACCGATGCCATGCCCGCAGTATTCGCGCACCACGCTGAAGCCTTCGCGGTATGCCACGCTCTGAATGGCGTGACCGATGTCGCCCAACGTCGCACCGGGTTTCACTGCGTGTATGCCTGCCAGCGTGGCCTCGTACGTGGTTTCGACAAGGCGCCGGGCGAGCGGGCTGACCTCGCCGACGTAGTACATACGGCTGGTGTCGCCGTACCAGCCATCCTTGATGACCGCGACGTCGATATTGACGATGTCGCCATCCTTGAGCACGTCATCCGCCGAAGGAATCCCGTGGCAGACGACCGTGTTGGGCGAGATGCAGGTCGTTTTGGTGAACCCGTGGTAACCGACGTTGGCAGGAATCACTTTCAGCTCGTTGACGATGTAGGCGTTGCAAATGTCATCCAGCGCCTCGGTGCTTATGCCTGGCTTGACGTGCTCCGCGATCATCGCCAATACATCTGCGGCCAGACGCCCTGCCACACGCAGGCCGACCAGGTCGGTTTCAGTCTTGATAGTAATGCTCACTGGGACACCGCCCTGGCCGGAGCAAGATCCGGTACGAGGTCGCAGGCCTGAAGGATCAACACGGCGCCGCCGGACGTCTCAGCGCGAATCAGCAACTGGCAGATCTCGCTGTAATTCAGACCGGGGTGCAGCTCGGCCAACATGCCCACCCGCATCCAGTGTTCGGCCTGAGCATTGATCGAGCGGCTCAGGGCCGCGCTGGCGCAGCGAATGTTGGCGTGCATCTGTTCGGAAATTTTTACCAGTCCCATAGCGACCTCGCGAAGTATATACGGAGCATATACGTTTCATATATTTTCACGCAACCGCTGCGGGCATCTCTTGAGACAAACGTCCTTACGCCGAGCGCGATTGGGAGAACTCGGTCGCGCACTCGGAAAGCGACGTGGCCAATTGCGAAATCGCCTCGCGGTCGTCTTCGCTAAGCGCCCGGTAATGAGTAATGACCGCCCGCTCTGCCTCGTTCAGTGTATCGGTGGCGATGGGCGTCCGCTCACCCGACAACACGTACATGACGTCAATGCCTTTTTTGCCAAGCGCCGCCAGGTAATCGGAGCGCGGAATGCGCTCACCGCTCTCGTACTTGCCTTGGGCATTGGCCTCTACGCCACCAATGGAACCGAAGTCCTGTTGCGACAGCCCGAGCCGTTTGCGTTCTTCTTTCAGACGTGAGCCGAGATCTTTCATAAACGAGGGTCCTGAAATTGACTATGTTCAAAGAGCAAGACCCCATTGGTCCGAGGGAGTTGCGCCCTTGGGCCCATTTGGTCAATCTTCCGAATTGACGGCTCAAGGAATCCCCTTCGTGGCCGATAGGTTCTGATGTACCGCTATTCTTTTCGAATGGCAGCCCGATTTCTGTAGTTCGGAGAACCAGACGATGATTTCTTTCTTACTGGGTTGGTTGGCGCTATCGGCCGTCGGCACCTTGATTGCGCTGGCCATGATTCGCACCGGTAAATCGCGTCAGCCTGACGCAGACGACACAGTGCGCGGTCAAACGCCCGTCCCGGTTCTGGTGCGATTCAAGCCCTGAATCGATTGTGGCCGTGTTGCGTGGAGCACGCGCCCTCACATCACTCCCCCGCGAGCTGACCCTGCTCATTTCCAGAGCTGCTTGCATGGGCCATTGCATAGCCTGTCGCGTAGCCTGCGCTAGGTGGCGCGAATGCCAGGTCGGCCTGACTGGCGCTGAACTGGCGAAGTCCTGATGCCAGGGCAAGAAAATCCTCACGCTGCATCTCGTTGCCCCACACACTGCTGAACGACGACTCGTTCTTCTGCGCAGAGAATTCCGGACGGGTGTTGGATTGATTGGTTTGCATGATCGCGCTCTTCTTCTCGATACTGTTTAAACATACAGTATTTTCAACGAACCCCGAGCGCAAGTCCTGTCGCGACGAATGGTCATGGCGATCAGGTTCGACAGTGTGATCACTCACGCCTGCCTTTCTGGCGCCAAACGGCGCCGATCCTGAAGCCAGACGCTTAAATCCGTGCCAGCGCCTCGAGCCGATCAAGGTCATCTGCCGCCAACACAATCCCCTCCTTCAATGACTGTTCACGCTGGCGGTAGCGGCGATCACCCGGCATGCGCTGCTGGCCGACGCCGTGCATCTGCCGGACCAGTTCCTCGCTGCGTTCGGCGAATGCCTGACCACTGCCCTTGTCCGGATCGATGACGATGATGACCTGGCCGGTCCACGGGGTTTGCGCCCCGGGCGACGTGGACATATCGAACTCGAACGAGAAATTGCCGCCCGTGAGTGCAGCTGACAGCAGCTCCACCATCATCGACAGCGCGGAACCCTTGTAACCTCCGAACGGCAGCAACGCGCCACCGTCGAGAATGGCTTTCGGGTCTTCGGTCGGCGCGCCGTTGCGATCGACGCCCATTCCCGGCGGCAGCATGCGCCCCTCTCTGGCGGCAATCTGCACGTCGCCGTGGGCGATGGCGCTGGTGGCCATATCGAACACGATGGGCTGACCCTCAGCGCGTGGCGCGGCGAAGGCGACAGGGTTGGTGCCAAACAAGGGTTTTTGCGCACCGTGGGGCACGACGCAGGTCATGCTATTGACCACGCTCAACGCCACCAGCCCTTCCTGAGCGAACGGCTCGACGTCCGGCCACAGCGCGGCGAAGTGATGGGAGTTGCGGATGGCCAGAATGGCGATCCCGGCGTTTCGCGCTTTTTCGATCACCAGGGCTTTCGCCGCCTGCATCGCCGGCTGGGCAAAGCCGCCCATGGCATCGACGCGCACAAACGCCGCGCCGACGTCTTCGACCTTTGGCTCAGCCTGACCATCGACCCAACCCGCCGCCAGCGACGACAGATAACCCTTGATGCGGAAGATGCCATGACTATGGGACCCGTCGCGCTCGGCGGCCGCGCAATTGGCGGCCAGTACCCGCGCCACCTCGGGCGAGGTGTCATGGCGCACAAAGATCTGCCGAAGCAGCTCTGTCAGATCGGCAAAGGAAATTGTCCGGGTGGTCTGGCTGTCGTGCATCGAAGGCATCTGAAGCTCCTTTGTGATTATTGGATGTGGAAGCGGAACAGAAAAGACAGGTGTCTGGAGACGCTCGTTTGAAGAGTAATGCCCAGCAACAAGCCGGTAAACTGCGGGCCTGCTGCAGTGGCTGCCCTGCCCTCAACCGAACAAGGATCTCACCATGGATTCCCCAACCATTGATTGCCAGACCGTCGTCCTCGGCGCCGGTATCATCGGCGTCTGTTCTGCGCTGCACCTGCAAGCGGCAGGCCAGCGGGTGGTCTTGCTGGACCGTGATGAGCCAGGAGCTGGCACCAGTCATGGCAATGCCGGCTTGATCGAGCGCTCCAGCATCGTCCCGTACGCCTTTCCCCGTGAGTGGTCGCGGCTGGCGCGTTATGCCCTCAACCGGCAGTCTTCCCTGCGGTTCAGCCCGGCCTGGCTGCCAACGATCGCGCCCTGGCTGTTTCAGTACTGGCAGAACTCCTCGCCCGACAAACTGGCCAGCGCGAGCCGCGCAATGCTGCCGCTGATCGAACGCTGCGTCAGTGAGCATGACCTGCTGGCCGAGGCCTCAGGCATGACCTCGCTGATCCGCGCCAAGGGCTGGATCGAGTGCTATCGCGACCGAGGGGAATTTGATCTGGCAGTGGCCGATGCTCGCACTTACGACCGTCACGGGCTGCGTTATGAGGTGCTTGATGCAAGCCAGTTGCGCGATCGCGAGCCGCATCTGATCGGGGCCTTGGGCGCCATCCACTGGCTTGACCCGAAAAGCGTGATCGATCCCGGTGCACTGGTCCGCGGTTATGCGGCGTTGTTCGTTGAGCGCGGCGGCCTGTTGCTCAAGGGTGACGCGCGCAGTCTTCGTCAGCACGACGACAGCTGGCAGGTAGAGCCCCGCGAGGGGCTGATGCGGGCGCAAAACGCAGTGGTCGCGTTGGGGCCGCAATCAACGGAGGTGACCGCCCGCTTTGGATACCGCATTCCCCTGGGGATCAAGCGCGGCTATCACATGCATTACGCAGCAAAACCAAATGAGCCGTTGCAGCACTCGATCATCGATGCCCAGGCGGGCTATGTGCTGGCGCCCATGGCGCGGGGTATCCGACTGACTACAGGCGTCGAGTTCGCCGCACCCGACGCGCCCATCAACGAGATCCAGCTGCGCCGCTGCGAGGCCATCGCCCGAACGCTTTATCCGTTGGGCGAGCGGCTGGATGCCGAACCGTGGCTGGGGCGTCGGCCCTGTTTGCCGGACATGCGCCCTGTCATTGGACCGGCGGCGTCGCACAAAGGGCTGTGGTTCAACTTTGGGCACGCGCACCACGGTCTGACTCTGGGCCCGGTGACCGGTCGATTGCTGGCGGAGATGATGAGCGGCGCCAAGCCCTTTACCGATCCCGCGCCTTACAGCCCGGACCGATTCGGGTAAACCTCGGCGCGCCGCTGACTATTGCGCCTGCAACCGCTTCTGAAAGAACAAGCGCTGGTGCCCGGGCGGATAGTCATCCAGCCGACCAAACTGTTCATAGCCATGCTTGCGGTAGAACTCCGGCGCCTGGAAATCAAAGGTGTCGAGCCAGACGCCAACGCAGCCCCGCTCGCGGGCGAGGTCTTCGGCCATCGCCATCAACTGGCTGCCCATGCGCTGGCCCCGGGCCTGTTCAGGTATCACGAGCAGTTCGATGAACAGCCAGCTGTAAAGAATGCGGCCGTGAAGGCCGCCGAGCACGGCGTCGGTCTGTTCGTCGCGGACAAACAAGGCAAACTTTTCGTGCTTGCCGTCGCCTGCCATGGCCGCGTTGTAGGCCCTCAGTGGTTCAAGGATCTGCAGGCGTTCTTCTTCGGAGGGGTTGGATTTGAATTCGATACGGACACTCATGCGTCGCTTCCTGCTGACGGAAATGGGGACGCCAAGGTTGTCGGATATGCGGAAGGGAGTAAAGGTGCGAGAGGTTAAAGCAACGGACTAGAGGGAATCAGTGAGAAGGGATGTGGAAGCCCCGGGGGCCTCCACATGCGCTAAAGCGCTGGGTCGATCAGTCCTTCTGATCGCGCAGGACGTTACCGGAGGTGCCGTCGATGCGGAATTCGTAGGTCAGGCTGTCAGCTTTGCGGCCTTCGCCTTCCCAGTACCCATTGTCGTCGGCTTCGATCTTGTAGATCTCGGTGTAACCCGCCGACTTGGCTTTTTCGATCGCTTTTTCGATGGTGATCCAGCCAGCGCCCGGCTTGTCCGCCAGGGCGAACTGTGCGGTGGTCAGGGCAGCGGTGGCGAGAACGGCAGCGGTAAGTTTCTTGATCATGATTGAACTCCATTTCCCTTTGCGGGCTTTTTGAATGCGAAATTTTGGAGTTCGTCACCGGAAAATAAGTTCATCCGAGGTTTTGTAACCGCTTGATGCTGCCGAATGAATGCCACCGCAGACAGCGGCTTAAAGCTGCGCCAACGCGGATCAGCGCTTGACCTTGCGCCGCAGCACACCGTTCAACACCACCACGACAACAGCAACGAAGATCGCGATGTATTGAAAGGTCTTCTCGCTGAGCACGCCAGTGGTCTGTAAGTGGGACAGGCCAAGCATGATCGCCAGAACGCTCAAGGCGATGATGATCGAATAAATCAGACGCTGTTTGTTGGTCATTACGGGATTCCTGAAAACCGGTCGAGATGTGGGGCGCGGTGCAAATGTGCGGACATGGTACCTGCTCGGGTCGACGCTGGCACGCCACCGCCTGCCCCGGGGCTGTGTCAGGCTACGTCCCCGCTGCGGCGAAGCGTCTCGGCCGCTGATTTCCGTCACTTTCACGTGGTTTAATACGCGCACTTTTTAGTCGCTGAAGCATTTCAGGGCTGTAGGACGTGTCTGCCAACAACGCAGATTTTTCCTCCCCCTCTTTCAACAAGGAGTCCCCAATGCCCCATGAAGGCAGCCTGTTGCAGGCCGCAGTCGTGTTCCTGCTCGCCGCCGTTCTCACGGTTCCTCTGGCCAAACGTCTGCAACTGGGCGCCGTGATCGGCTACCTGATCGCGGGTGTGATCATTGGCCCGTCTTGCCTCGGCCTGATTGGCGACCCGCAGAGCGTCGCGCACATCTCCGAGCTGGGCGTGGTGCTGTTGTTGTTCATCATTGGCCTGGAGTTGTCGCCGCGACGCCTCTGGACCATGCGCAAATCGGTGTTCGGTGTCGGCATGGCACAGGTGCTGCTAACGGGGGTGGTCATTGGCGCGGTCGCGTTGCTGGGCTTCAATCAGCCGCTGAACAGCGCCGTGGTGCTCGGCCTGGGGCTGGCGTTGTCATCGACCGCCTTCGGTCTGCAAAGCCTGGCCGAACGCAAGGAGCTCAACGCACCCCACGGTCGGCTGGCCTTCGCCATTCTGCTGTTCCAGGACATCGCGGCCATTCCGCTGATCGCGTTGGTGCCGATGCTGGCAGGCGGTTCTCACGATGCCGGTTCCGGCGATTCCCTGCGTCACGGCCTGCAAGTGCTCGGCGGCATCGCCATTGTCGTGGTCGGCGGTCGTTACCTGCTGCGGCCGGTGTTTCGCATCGTCGCCAAAACCAAACTGCAGGAAGTCTCCACGGCGACCGCTCTGCTGGTGGTGATCGGCACGGCGTGGCTGATGGACCTGGTGGGCGTGTCCATGGCGCTGGGCGCATTTCTTGCCGGCCTGCTGCTGGCGGATTCCGAATACCGTCATGAGCTCGAAGCGCAGATCGAACCGTTCAAAGGCCTGCTGCTGGGGCTGTTCTTCATCAGCGTCGGCATGGGCGCCAACATCGGGCTACTGATCAACTCGCCGCTGACGGTGCTGGGCCTGACGCTACTGCTGATCGGCTTGAAGTTGCCGTTGCTGTTCTTCGTCGGACGTCTGGCGGGCGGGCTCGGCAAGCAAAGTGCGCTGCGCCTGGGGCTGGTCCTGGCCGCGGGCGGTGAATTTGCGTTCGTGGTATTCAAGATCGGCCGCGATCAGGGCCTGTTCGATGCCGCGTTGTACGACACGCTGGTGCTGACGATCACTCTGTCGATGGCGCTGACGCCATTGCTGCTGCTGGCCCTGTCGCGCTGGCTCAAGCCAAAGCCCGTGATCAAGGAAGTGCCGGCAGAGTACAAGGAAATCGAATCGGACAACCCGCGCGTAGTCATCGCGGGCATGGGCCGGATGGGGCAGATCGTTGCGCGTATTCTGCGCGCGCAGAACATCCCGTTCATTGCGCTGGACACTTCGGTGGAAACCATCGAGTTCACCCGCAGTTTCGGTAATGTGCCGGTGTTCTACGGCGACCCGCTGCGTCCGGAAATCCTGCGCGCCGCGAAGGTCGACCAGGCCGAATATTTCGTCATCGCCACGGACGACCCGGACACCAACATCAAGACCGCCGAGCTGGTGCGCAGGCTCTACCCGCACATGAAGATCATTGCTCGCGCTCGTAACCGCCAGCACGTTCACCGCTTGCTGGACCTGGATGCCGAGGCGGTGCGGGAAACCTTCTATTCGAGCCTGGAAATGACCCGGCGTACGCTGATCGGCCTGGGCCTGAGTGAAACCCAGGCGGCCGCGCGCATTGATCGGTTCAAGCGCCACGACGAACAAGTGCTGAATCGCCAGCACCTGATCTACGATGATGCCGCGAAGGTCATGCAAAGCGCGCTGGAAGCCCGGACTGAATTGTCCGAGCTGTTCGAATCCGACCGGATCGATGAGGAAGCGAGTGACGCGCAGCCTGCAGTGAAGGCTAAAAAATAGCGGCCTAGGGCTGAGCCTTCTTGCGAAGGCTCAGCCTCTCAGCCCATGACCTCGCTCAGCGGAATGAAGTTGAGCAGGTCGCCCTCCGCCACCGTCGTGCCTTCCACGATCTCGATCAGCCCGTCGGCCCAGGCCGCGCTGCGCAGCACACCCGAGCTCTGGTTGCGGTAGGCAACCAGGCGGCCCTGTTCAAGGCGT